>Ga0208122_100007_pt1 | contig 194003 bp, 183 predicted proteins | sample LakWasMe80_HOW10_2_FD_183906 | JGI IMG/M metagenome (GOLD analysis project Ga0208122, IMG submission 183906) | Freshwater sediment methanotrophic microbial communities from Lake Washington under simulated oxygen tension - Sediment Metagenome... | ecosystem: Environmental > Aquatic > Freshwater...
CGCTACGCTGCCATGCTTCGATATGATTGATCCAATCCGTCGATAACGCCATCACTTTTCCTCATCAAAAAATCTAAGGATCGATCATTCCGGGCATTTAACATAGGTGGGGAAAGCGGACGCTTACCATTAATGAAGCCCTTCTGTTTATAGAGGACGGGTTAATCTACCGCTTACCCTGGGGCTTGGAGGCAATAAGAGTTCGTGCTCAAGCCAATAAAGATGTAATAGCCGATGGAGCGACGATAGATGATTATGAGGTCGGACTGGTTGTTCCAGCTATTGAAAATGGTACTTTAAATCGAAGTGCGGCACTATTAATGCAGGCGGGATTCAATTCTAGAAAGGCTGCCATACAAGCTGTTAGTTCAACAAATGCTACCTTCACAAATAGTCGTCAATTTAAGAGATGGTTGACTTCTAATGAGGTTTTTAACCTGGCGATTCGATTTGATTGGCCAACACCTGAAACATCCACATTATGGTGGAAATTTGTAGAGGAGTATCAGCCCGCATCTGAATCTACTTGGAATTTAGTTAGCGAATACATTCCTGTAGTTTGGCTTTCAGAATATATTCCACAACCTGGTTCATTTGTAAAAATAATAAACCACGCTACTGGCAGAACCCAAGTATTACGGTCCGACGGGGAGAAAGTTGGGCTGCTACAGTTACGTTATGACCTAATAAAAACAGGTATTTATTATTCAGTAATCGCCGGCAATATTGATTATTTGGATGTTAAGTTTTGGGGGGCAGGAAACGACCCATTTAAAGATTCAAATTCTTAGATTGTAATATCTAAAACATAGAAGCCCTGTTGAGCCGTCCAGCCTTCAGGGCCGGCGGCTGATTGAAATTCCGATTCAGTCAGCTTGTCCTTGTGAGGCAATACATGGCATTCCATCACCACGCCATCAACAGATGGGAAAACAACTTCTGGCGAACTCCATGATTTTGCTGGATGTCCAATAAGAAACGGATTCCATGGGTTCACTGGTTTGTTGTTAATATAAATTTTTAATCTGGAGCTGTTGTTGCCTTCAAGAAGACGGTGAAAAACCATCGCCAAATGTTGTTCAACTCTGTCAATCAAATCCAGAAAATCCTGTTCAGCAAATCCAGGCGTGATTATCCGATCCAGTACCTCCCAAAGAACAAGACTGCCTGTGTCATAACCATTGAGTGGGAATAACAGCTTTTCGGATTCTTCGTGCGCACCTTCCAGAAGGTACCAACCATCATCCTTGCTGGTAGCGATAACATCGAGATCCCAGCGCAAACAATTCATTTCTCCACTTTTCCGGCTGGCGACGGTTAGTCGTCGACATTGGGAAAAAGATGCCGTTTTTAATCCAAGACCAAAACGACCAAGATCATTGTTTTTTCGGGTTTCGAGAGGGTTTATTTCCCCCAAGCGCATTCCCTTGTCCAGCTCTCTTTCGGTCATGCCATTACCATTGTCAAGTATCGAAATGATGCTTCCGGTACCAAGCCAGATAAAGGTTATATCAAGTCTGTCGGCACACGCCGCGATACTGTTATCAATAATGTCGGCAAGGGCTGTTGCCGTTGTATAGCCGAGTCCACGTAGGGATTCAATCATCGCGCAGGCTTTGGGAGGCGCATGCCGAAATACGCTAGAAGCCATTATCCGGCTCCTGTTTTTCTTTTAAACCACTAACTATCATAAAATCTTGAAGTAGTTTTACTCGACTGGGAAGACGCAATTTATCAAGGGCTTTTGCTTCCACCTGTCTAATACGCTCCCGTGTAAGATTATAAATACTCCCAATTTCCTCAAGCGTGAGTTCGTCAGATTTGGCATTCAACCCAAATCTCAACCGAAGTATTTTAGCTTCTTTGGGTTTTAAGGTTTCCAATGCATTATCCAGTGCCTTTCTCATGGATTCCTGTAATAAAATTTCTTCAGGGTTTGACGATGGCTCAATTAACGCGTCGATTATTTCAGCACCGGGCTGTTCGCCATGTTGATCGAATGGCAGGATTTCAGCTGTTGCTTTAAGGGCTTTTTTTACTGAGTCTTCCGACATTTGGGATATAGAGGCAATATCGGCAATCTGCGCAATTCGCCCCGACTTCAATTCCAGTTCATTTCGAATCCGGTCTAATTTGTTGATGGTTTCAACCATATGCACTGGAACTCGGATGAGGCGCAACTGATCCGCAATCGCTCTGGTAATGGATTGCTTTATCCACCAGGTTGCATAAGTGGAAAATCTGTTCCCCAAACGGTAATCGAATTTATCCACTGCTTTTATCAAGCCAATATTCCCTTCCTGAAGGAGGTCAGTGAGCGGTAATCCTGACCGACTGTATTTGATGGCAATGGAATACACCAGCCTCAAATTTGCCCGAATCATCCGCCACCTTGCCTTGTTTATCTTGACCGTAGCCGATGCAAATTTGTTTCTAACCTCCGGATCAATATCTTTAACGGACATTTTTTCCAGCAGGGCATCAAGAAACGACGGCGACAAGGAAAGCTTGTTTAGAACATCAAGAATTGAGTCATGTGTTTCGGAGGATGATCGCTGGAAAGTTTGCCGCAGATTACTGATCCTTTCATGCAAATATGGCGGTAGTTCCGAATTGTTAAATCTTTCTTCATTGCTACTTTCAGTTTCGTACTCGCATATGTCAAACTCCTGATTATCGTCATCTTCATCGTTATTTTTTCCGTAATTCAATACCCCTTCCCTAGTAATTAGTGCGCTTATTGGCAACTCCCCGCTCTCAATCGCATTTGCAGTCAAAAATAATTCATTAAGGGCAAAAGGAGATTGCGCAATGGCCTCGTTGACTTCAATTCGTCCTTCAGCCAGATTCTTTCCAAGAAATTCTTCATCTTCTTTCGACAACAGATTTTCGCTTCCCATTTGTTTCATATATGCCATCAGTGGATTATCATTTTGTCGCAACTTTTGGGATAGAAATAAAACAGCTTCCTCAATCAACGGGTCTTCTGCATCCTCAGAAAGTACATTTGCATTAAAAGACAAGGGGGTATCTTGACGGTTGTCAACTGCAATCCCCATATCTCCAAAAATAGGCAAAAGATGTCTTAGAAATTCCCGGTTCGTTTCAGTACCATTACCCAAAGCAATCTCGTTCAGCTGATCATATGTAATCGAATTTGGTTTGCTGATACGCCGTGATTTTCCAAGATACCGCAAATATGCTGTAAGGTCGTCTTCCTGTGTGTGGAACAAACTGTATTCCGCACAAATATCGAGAAGCCACTCATAAGGAACGAAACCATCACTGTGTCCATAGGAAAATAGGGAATTTATGATTAAACGCAGATCGTCGTTAAATGCCTTCTTGCGACTATGCCATCCTTGAATATCAGGCAAATCAATTTCCACATCCAGCCAGTCATGAGCAGTGTCAATAGGAGCGTGGTTTGAAATTCGCTGCTGGATTTCCGAGAGGGTTAGCAAGCACTTTTCATCTTTCGGGGGTAGAGGCGAATCGGCATCCTCTTCCCAGATGGATAAGTCGATGCTGGAAGAGTCATCATCCAAAGTATTCGATAGTTCTTGAACGCCACTTTTCTGTTGATCATATGAATCAAGCAGCTGATTGGAAAAATATTTCCGTAACAATTCCATTACATTGGAATGCCCATATTCTTTGGCGATATCAATGGCATTTCTATCTTCATCATCTTGAAGCAAAGGATCTGCTCCAGAATTAATAAGTTGTTCGCAGATACCGACATAACCTTTTGAGGCTGCGAGCATCAGCGAAGTTCGCCCCTTTTCATCACGCGCATCCAAATCGTGGCCCCGTTCAATATGTGATTGAACTGCTACCGAAGAACCATGTAAAACTGCAACTTTAAGCAGAGGGTTGATTGGCTTTCGTAAGGATTGAGAAATATTAAGATCATCCAAGGTTTTGGCTCCATATGCCATTTGAGAATATTCAATCCGATCAAAGACGATAAAGTCTAGGAGAAACTACAAACAGCTAACCCAAGAACAACGATACCAGATTGAGATATTAAAAAACCAGAAAGAGATGGCGAAGTTGCTGGGTGTATCAAAATCAGCCAGTGCTTCGGATGCTTCCTCACTGGTAAATTCCGATTTATGAAAACAGTTAAAAAACCAATACCAAGCGCTGGCTAATTCGCAATTGCTTACCAAAAGCCAGTGGATCAACCAAAGGGTCGCTTCGTCTTCAAGATAGGGATCCCAGCCGCCTTCGGAAAAAATGGCTTTGCCTATCGGCGTTGCCTCCAAACCTTCTGATGAATCTTTGAGCATTATGGTGGCTCGTAGCCAATATTTGATGGCATTGACCATGTTTTTGCCAACGCCTAGTTCAATGGTGGATTTATCTGATGAAAAAACAGCCTTGTCGCCATGGAAAGCTTGAAAGCCCTTGGTTAGCCATGAGTAGCGCAAGGCGAAGGTTTCGTGGCGACCGAATGAGGCGTTTTTTTTATTGAAAAATTTGAGCGAACTTTCCATGTTTCGAGTTTTAATAAGTAGGTTGCTAAGCATTTTTGGCATTAAAGTTTTAAATTGGTATATATAGTCATTATAGAAACTACGTATATATGTATAACTATGAAGCAAAAAACGCCCAATGTATGCAAGCCAAAGCTTACACCCCCATATATCTCCAGAATTCCGGAAAAATAATTCTCAAATTAATTTATTAGGTTTATGATATTTTTAATATTTTAGATACTAAAAACAGAATTAAATTTTTTCAAAATTTACTCTAAACATGTAAAGTCGGTTTTTCCCGGTTTTGGAGTTATCCACCATACGAAGTAATTGAAGTTTTTATGAATCTCAAAAATCAGTCCAGCGTCTTCATGCCGACCATTAACCGTATTATCGTGATTGTCTTTGTCCTGCTCAGTATCGGTTGCGCGAGAACCTATCAGGCCAGATATGTTGAAACATCGCACTTTCTGGACGATTATTCTCTGCTTAAAGACGGAGAAGATGGCGATGCTTTATTAAGTTTCTGGAAAGACGGCACTAACTGGGCCGCTTATAAAAAAATCATTTTAGACCCGTCATTACCAGCAAGCTCCCTGATTCCGATCTCAATGACATGACCTACGCCAAGAACCACAGGCTTAAAGAACTGTTTGAATACCGGATGCTGGAAGCCTTGAAGAAGAATTTCAAACTGGTAGCCCATTCCGGCCCCGATACGTTACGCGTTCAATTTGCGATTACCGATGCCGAATCATCGATACTGCTGCTGGATTTATATACGGCAGTCTACCCTTCGGCTCGCGCCTTATCATTACTTAAAATGTTGGCGACAGGGACTGAATCTTATGTCAGCCAAGCCATTGTCGAGGGAAAAATCACCAATTCGCAAACGGGGGAATGACTGATGGCTTTAGCGGACCGCCGGGCAAGCGGGAAAACCTTACTGGATTCTTTCGACAGCTGGGATGATGTTGAGTAAGCCTACCAATACTGGGTGAGTCCATTAAACTAGCAGCTTTTAAACTAGCAGCTTTGTACAAAATAGGGACATACTGATTGCCTGGAACCCGACTAAATTGAGTCGTCAAAACACACCTCGCCCCGTATTTCTAACCGGAACCAACACACCATGATCATTAATCAACCGCTTATTCTCTTGTTTGCACTGATTGTCACATTACCTGCCCAGGCCGAAGTGATATGGGTCGACGCAGACGGAGACTCGCATTTCATTGAATCAGAATCCGATAATAATCCAGCATCTATAGAAAACCGGATAACCCCGGCGCAACCGAATCGAGCTAATAGCAAAAACCAACTCGCGCCCAAAGTCGATCTTTATGTCACCAGCTGGTGTCCTTATTGCAAAAAAGCCATTGCCTTTATGCATAAGAATAATATTGCTTTTCATGAATACGATATTGAACAGGATCTTGATGCCGCCGCGCGTAAAGAATCACTTGATCCGGGTTATAGCGGCATTCCGTTAGCGGTCATTAATGGCACTATTATTCGCGGCTTTAGCGAAGCCAAATATCAAAAAGCGTTAGTAAAAAAATCAAACTAATTGTCAAAGGCTATCAATGAATAAAACCTGGATCGGAATATTTTTTTCGGTGCTGCTTTGGTCGGGCATTTACCCTAAAGACTATCTGACCTGGATACTTGAAACAGCGCCCGCGATGATTGCCTTTGCCGTATTGATAGCGACGCGCCGTAAATTTCGCTTAACCGGTTTAGCTTATAACTTGATCCTGGCCCACAGTCTTATTTTAATGATAGGCGGACATTACACTTACGCGGAAGTCCCGCTTTTCGACTGGCTAAAGGAGATATTTAATTTAGACCGCAATAATTACGATAAAGTCGGCCATTTTGTCCAAGGCTTTGTTCCTGCAATTATCGCCAGGGAAATCCTGATCAGGAATCACGTGCTGAAAAACATCAACTGGCTTAATTTCCTGGTCATCTGCATCTGTCTTGCGATCAGCGCTTGTTATGAGCTGTGCGAATGGGGCGTTGCGCTATTAAGCAAGGAAGCCGCCGACGCATTTCTAGGCACTCAAGGCTACATTTGGGATACGCAATCCGATATGGCTTATGCGCTGGTTGGCGCGATAACGGCACTAGCACTGTTAAGTCGTATTCATGATCGGCAGATTGATAGATAGATTGATTGATGGCGGGATCGGCTCGAACATCGTCTTAGCGTCAGGAGTGCAAGCTTTGCTTGCACAAAAAGCAGGCAAAGCCTGCACTGCAGTTTGGAAACATTTGCCCGGCAAGGCATTCACCTATTTGTAACGTTTTGTTCGCATCATCTGACAAAGTTTGCAATGAATGCCATGTATACACCTACAAACCTTTGGACCACGCCGGTTCGCTCAGAACCATCATTTCCGGGAACAAGCCTCTGAGATAAACCTTAACTCCAGCTACACAATTTAGATCGCTCACGAACTTAGGCTTACAAAAATTTCAGCTTTGGCTGACATACGTCGACATTTTTTTGCTACATAATACTTCTATCGTCAAATCGCCAAGCTAAGATCATCATTCTGTATCATGCAGAGTTTCTAACACAATATGATGATTTAAGCCTTACCTCGCTCTCAAGCTTAGGAATAAAAGCAATAACGGGCAGCGCCGTCCCGCTGCATATCAAAAGTTCCCTTCTTAAATTAGATACATACCTCATCAACTGAGAAGGGACACTATTAGGAGTTAAAATGGTTCCAATTACTTTTCCACCCTGCGTTGAGCCTCTAAATTTTGAAAAAAATCAGAGGCTTCTGCATTATCGAATATTCAACTGCACTGCGCTGTCCATGGCTGTGTGTTTTACTACCCCGATTGCCTTCGGCGCGCAAGTTGAGCCGAACGACTATGGAAGATTGCTCAAAGAAGCCACCTCGACGGGTACCGTCCGTGTCGATTGACGATACGCTCACATTGGAGACTATAAGCAAGAACCCGGCAGCGGTGCGTGCCGCTATGGAACAGCGGGCAAAACCCGTTCTTGCCGAACTCGGCCCGGACGTATTGGAAGCCGGCTATTGGAATAATGGAATGGGACAAATTGGCATTTATGTAACTCCAAATGGCCTGAAGATTTTGACCGATAGCTCCAATGCCAAATCATTCATGCCCGACGCCACCAGCAAATCACGCTTTCGAGTACATGACAGTGACGGCAGTATTGATGCCATCGAAGCCGCCATCAATACCAAGGGCTTTGCCGATGTTGAAGTTTTTCTTAATATCGATAAAGGCGACTACGATATTGGCAAGGATGGCAAAACTACATTCATACCTTCACCGGAACTGTCAAACCAGATCATGACGCGGTTAGCCAGTATCAATGCAACAAGATTTGCACCAGGTTTCAAGAATTTTGACAAAAGCCCATCCGAGGCAGCTATACCCAGCCCCAGCTTTCGGATAAGTATCGACAAGGACGCGTTCTATGGATTACGGGAAAGTGACGACGTAAGGGCAATCAGACCAATTGACTTTGTTGACGCACGTCCAGCTCAATGGCCGAATGACGTACTCGAAAAAGCGCAGGCCAATGGTTCGGTTGAAGTTGGCATCGCGCTTCGCGGAGGGGCGATCTATTCGCCGAAAACAGGCTATATGTCGGCCACCGCATTGAAAGCCCAAGCTGACGCCAACCGGCGTGCTTTTAATGATATTCTATCCAGCGCAGGCGTATCGCTGTCATCTGCGTCCGCTGCAACCCATTTCGGCCTTGGTAGTCTTTATATACGTCTCCCGTACTCGGCCTTGGTACAGCTATACAAAAATGCCGACCCCAGAATCCTGAGTATCGGCCTGAACCGGCCTGCCGCCAAACCGGCGTTGACCAATAGTACGGTGCTATTGAATATGCAGCCTACTTGGAGTCTCGGGTATCGAGCTGCGGGTCAAAACATAGTGATCATCGATACCGGAGTGCGAAAAGACCACGAACTATTCAAGATCAATGGCGCGACCAAGGTCACCTATGAAGCTTGCTTCGGAACCAATGACGGCAACTTTCAGTCAATCTGCCCCAACCAGAATGCCTATGGCGACAGCCCATTAGGACAACCAGACTCCGGACAGCCGTTTAGTAATTTGACAGAATGTGCAAGACTCACCGCAAGATATGGCGATCTTTGCTCGCATGGCACACATGTGGCAGGCATCGCCGCCGGCCATAGTAGCCCCAACGTTTCGCCATCAACTCTTCAAGGGATTGCGCCCGACGCCAATCTAATTTCTGTTCAAGTAGGTTCATATGACGCAATAACTCCTTACATGGATGCATTCGACGAGGACATTTACCAAGCTCTGCTGGCCCTCGATTCGGCCACCATTCCCGGCACGAACAACCCATTCGTGGTCAACATGAGTATTGGCGAAAGTCCGCAGTCTGGCAATTGCAGCAATTATTTTCCGACGATTACACCTGTTATCGAGCACTTGACTTCTCGCGGGATTCCGGTTGTAGCAGCCACCGGGAACGATTATCGCAAAAATCAGATAAGTTGGCCCGCTTGTGTTCCTCATGCTATCAAGGTAAGTTCGGTTTTCAACGATGCAACAGGCATAGGCCTCTCTGGTTTCGCGAACATTGGCGCACCAGCAAGCTTCACCGGACCGATTCTACTGGCTCCGGGTGACGGCATTAACTCCGCAAGCTCTGCGTCAACTACTGCAACCCAGCAGATGATGGGAACATCCATGGCGTCACCGCACGCGGCTGGCGTATATGCCGCGATCAAAGCCGCCGTTCCCGGTATTAGCGTCGCGGACGCAACGGCTTGGATCGTGACGTCGGGCAGTATTCCTGTCACTTATACCTTGCCGGCTCCTGTTAACACCCAGACTTATCGTCGGCTTCGCATGCCATTCTAATTAAGCCTGAGTTGCCATAAGCTGGAATTTTCAATCGCATAGCCGGAAATCTCTGTTCTCCATTTTCGCTTGAACAGGGGTTTCCAATTTAAAACCCAACAACTTCTTTTAAATGGAACCGTTATGAAACCATTTCCCCAACGATCAATGTTACACCATGTGCTTGTCCTGCCCTGCCTATTGAGCGTCGCCGTTGCCCAAGCTGCCGTCACTACCACGGACTTCACGGCGCCAACGGAATACTGTTTTGAGCAAACGGTATTACGAGGAGAATTAAGCAAAACCACGCTTGAGCATAATCTGCTCATAGCCGCAGCCGACTATTACAAAAACGGAAACGTATTTGTCGGCTTTCGCCGGAGAAGTCAGCCTGACGCTCTGTGGTTACTAAACGGTAATTCGTGGTCGGCGTATGATAGCGGCAATCCAATAGATGTTTACCCCGACTCTTACTCTTATCAACTTACCACGCCCGGAGTTCTACAACCGGTAATGCATTTACCCATTATTTACGTACCGCTGGATTTGACTGCGTTCTCAGGAGATGGCGAAATATGGGTCGGTTATGGTTTAAGAAATAGCGCGGAGGCAACGGTAAAAGAGGCCTATCAGGATATGATAACCAATCAACGCTATTCCAGGATTTGGTCAATAGGAGGTGACGCACCAATTAGTGTACGCATTTGTCTGACCACAACCCAAATGAGACTGTTTGGAGTCAAGGGCAGCAATTTTGTGGATTTCCCATCTTCGCAGCAATAGGCGAAACAAAAAATAAAGCGGGCAGCCCCCTGAGGTATCCAATGGGACACCTCGAACAAAGTTAGCAATATCAACGGTGGGCAAAACCGCCGGCCCACCGCCCTACCACTCACAATAAACAACATTGGGCCTGAGTTGCCTTAAAGCGGGAATTTTCAACCATATAGCCGGAAACTTCTGTTCTCCATTTACACTTGAACAGCGGTTTCCGCGATTTAAAACACAACAAGTTCTTTTAATGGAGCCGTTATGAAACCATTTCTCCAACGATTGGCGTTGCACCATGTGCTTGCCCTGTCCTGCCTGTTGACCACCGCCGTTGCTCAAGCTGTCACTACCACGGAATTCACGGCGCCAACGGGATACTGTTTTCAGCAAACGGTATTACGAGGAGCGCCAGACAAAACCACGCTTGAGCATAATCTGATTATAGCCACGGCCGACCATTTCAAAAACGGAAACGTATTTGTCGGCTTTCGCCGGAGAAGTCAGCCTGACGCACTGTGGTTATTAAACAATAATTTGAAATGGTCGGCATATGATAGCGGCAATCCAATAGACTTTGACCCCTATCAACTTACCACGACCGGACTACAACCGGTAATGCCTGTACCCATTATCCCATTACCGCTGGATTTGACCGCGTTCTCAGGGGATGGGGAGCTACTGGTAGGCTATGGCTTGGGGACTAATGCAGCGGATTCATTTCAAGACATGGTAAATAATCAGCGCTATTCGGTGGTTTGGATAATAGGAGGAGGTGACCCGATTAGTAAACTCATCTGCCTGACCGCAACCGAAATGAGAGTGTATGATCCGACTTCTTCTTTTTTGGCTTCTCCATCTTCGCAGCAATAAGTGGAACAGCATTGCCCCCATCGCCAAGGAAACGCCTGTTCCTCGCTTGCGCCTGGACAGGCGTTTCTGATCTGAAAAACAACAACAAGTTCTTTAAATAGAGCCGTTATGAAATTATTTCTCCAACGATTGACGTTGCACCATGTGCTTGCCCTACCCTGCCTGTTGAGCACCGCCGTTGCTCAACAGGCTTCACTACCTTCCCATCCTTAAATCGTTATAAAATAAAGCCTATCAAAAACCACCACACACGATCATAATGAAATCGACATTAACCGTTAGCGCTGTTCAACAACCCTGCGATGAAGACAGACAAACCAATCTTGATTTTTCCATAGCAAAAATCCATGAAGCCGCCGCCGCAGATGCCGACTTGGTCGTATTGCCCGAGCTGCATCTGGGGCCGTATTTTTGCCAAAACGAAGATTATAATAACTTCGATCTTGCCCAACCTATTCCCGGCCCGACCACGGCAATTTTATCGGATGTGGCTAAAGAGCTCGGCATCGTCATCGTCTCGACGATCTTCGAAAAACGGGCGCCGGGGCTTTATCACAACACCGCTGTTGTTTTCGACAAGGATGGCAGTATTGCCGGTAAATACCGGAAAATGCATATCCCCGATGATCCCGGATTTTATGAAAAATATTATTTTACGCCCGGCGATTTAGGTTTTAAGCCTATCGAAACGTCTATCGGCAAACTGGGCGTATTGGTTTGCTGGGATCAATGGTACCCGGAAGCCGCCAGATTAATGGCTTTGGCCGGTGCGGAGCTGTTAATTTACCCGACCGCAATAGGCTGGGACCCGGAAGATACGCCCGCAGAACAACAACGCCAACTGGATGCCTGGATTACTATTCAGCGCTCGCACGCTGTCGCCAACGGCATTCCGGTCATTTCCTGTAACCGTATCGGCTTTGAGCTGGCGCCGAATTCGGCGACGGGCATTAATTTCTGGGGCAATAGCTTTATAGCCGGCCCGCAAGGAGACATCATCACCAGTGCTAACGATTCGGAAACCAAAGTCCTGAGCTGCACGATTGATAGAGCAAAAGCCGAGCGCGTCAGGCGAATATGGCCGTTCCTACGCGACCGTCGTATTGATGAATATGGTAATTTGACCAAACGTTTTATTGATTAAACCCTACTGCCGTAAAACGCTAGTTGACCAAATCTGGATTTAACCGTTGAGGCATTATGAGTATATCAAGCAGTTCGGATGTTTTTAACCAAATACACATTGATGTTGCACGCAATGCAACGGATGATTTCAATTTGTTTCACGATAGGAACCGGTGGCTGCGCATTAATCACAATCCGTTCCAGGGGCCTATTGCACTCGGGTTTCAACTGGAATCGTTGCTTGAACACAAAATTTTTCTTTATCGCCAGCTGCATAATGAACACGCACTGATTAGCGATAACAACCTGCGTTTTAGCAACTACCAGTTTTCGTTTGTTAATGCGGTCAAACCCGGACAAGTGGTATCGGTCGATATAAAAAAATCGCAATTTACCGAAGAGCCCGAGACAGTTCTGAGCAACAGAATTACTGTTAAGTCCGGTGGCGCATTGGCTTTGCTCGGCTACAAGAAAGAATCCAAGTTTGCATTGTTTTTGCCCAACCCTGATATTCCACGGTGCGGGGTGCTTAATCAGCACCCCGACCGGTCTTTCATATTCGGTAGTTGTTTTTTCCTGAAACGAAAATATATTACCACCAGCAATGCAAAGAATTTTTTGTGCGGTTCCCTGGTCGATCAGGATGTTTTTTTCGATCCCTTCAAAAATAAAGCCGTCTTCCCGGAAATATTCCCATGCAGCCTTATATCCAGTGCGTTATTGGAAAAAGCGGTTATAGAAAAGCATGATTTCGAACGTAATCCATTGGTGTATATGTCCCATAAAATCAGCATTGATCGCACTTATCTTGCCAAGCTGAAATCCGGTGATGCACTTTACATACTGATCAAGCAAATACCGCCGGAAGCTAAAAAAGAAGGCATCGGCCACGCCATAAACTCGCCCTATCATTACGAATGCTACGGTCTGATGGAAGATAAAACGATCCTTTACCGAGCCCTGATCTCTCTTGCTCCGTTGGAGCAAATACTGAAATCGCTGAAACAATAAGCCATGCCGGAACTGAAATACTTAATCGGCTACCCGGAACACGTAACCAGCCAAGTGCGCCTGCTGATCAGTAAAGATAAACTCGGCGAAACGCTGTTGAAAAGATACCCGGTTAGCCATGTGATCAGGACGGACAAAACGCTTTATGCTTATACCGTCGACATCAAGAATGCTTTGCTCAAGCAGTCCCAACCGCTTAGCAAGGTGATTTATGATGATAAAATTAAAGATCTTCATCATGCCTTGGGCCTGCATACCTTTATCTCCAGGGTTCAGGGCGGCAAGCACAAGGCAAAAAACGAAATCCGCGTGGCCTCTCTGTTCAAAAATGTGCCGTTGGAATTTTTAAGAATGATCGTCGTGCACGAGTTGGCGCATTTAAAGGAAAAAGACCATAACAAGGCGTTTTACAAGCTCTGTGAGTACATGGAACCGGCTTATCACCAGTTCGAGCTGGATATGAGGCTGTACCTGACGCATCTGGATTTATTCGGCAAGCTCTACTAAAACATGCAGATGAATTGGCAAGCCATTATTGAACATATTGAGTCGGCAACCGGGCAGCCTTTCAAGTTGCTTAAAGCCCAGCCGCTGGTAGGCGGCGATATTAATATGGCCTATCGGTTACAGGGTGAAAATATCAGCTTTTTCGTCAAGCTGAACACGCCTGAACGGATTGCTATGTTCGAGGCGGAATCATTAGGCTTGCAAGCTTTGGCGCAAACCCAGGCTATCCGGGTGCCAAAATGGATTGCTTGCGGCCAAACAACCGACCATGCCTTTTTAGTGCTTGAATATATCGGTTTACATAACCTGAATCGCCATTCCGAGCAGTTGCTGGGACAACAGCTTGCTAAGCTGCATCTGCAAAAACAGGCCTATTTCGGTTGGCACTGCGACAACACCATCGGCAGCACGATACAAGTCAACGGCCGCTATGACGACTGGATTACATTCTGGCAAGAGCAGCGTTTAGGCTGCCAACTGACTTTGGCTGCCGACAAAGGCTATCGCGGCAACTTACAAATGCTGGGTGAAAAACTCTGTAACAATTTAGAGTCGTTTTTTTCCGGCTACCGGCCGCAACCGGCTTTGCTTCATGGCGATTTATGGGGTGGCAATGTCGCGGCGGATGAACAAGGCAATCCGGTTATTTATGATCCGGCCTGCTACTTTGGCGACCGGGAAACGGATATAGCAATGACCGAATTGTTCGGCGGTTTCGGTTCAGTATTTTATCAGGCTTATCAAGCTACTTACCCGTTAGATCCGGGTTATGCACGCAGGAAAACGCTGTATAACTTATACCATATACTCAATCACTTGAACTTGTTCGGACGAAGCTATCTGCATCAGGCAGAAAATATGATTAATCAATTGCTTGCTGATCGATAAAATCAATTCATTCAATAGCACAATAAAAACAACTTACCCTGAAAACTAGCCTAACTCTTTAAATGTTCTATCTTTTTTTAAAGAAACCGTCATAATTTATCGAGCAGGATATCTTGTTTGTCATATAAAAGTCTCATAATTAAATTTTATATTGCGCCTAAATATCGATGAGCCCCAATCTAACAGTACAGCAAATTCTTTCCTGGACTCTACAGTTATCTGCACAGCCGGACTATCAAGCATTAACACATGAGTTTTTAAATATTCTTGCAGGAATTCCGTGGATTGATAATGCAGCGGCTTATGAAATCTATAATCACGAAAGAAAAATATCGGGAGAGTCAGGTACTAGTCGTGAATTATTAATCAGACGGTTTCCTTTGGATTTCACCAGAAATGATGAAGAAAACCATACCCCCCTACTTGCTAAACTTGATCATACGACTGACTTGAATCTAAGTGCTAAAGATGAATCCGATCTATATGCGTGGGCGGTTTATTCGGTAAAGGGAAGCGGCGGCCCTGAGCGCGCCATCCATTTGGAAGGCGCATTTGACTGGGAGATGCTGGATTTACTAGGCAATCTGCGAGGGATTTATCGAAACTTGGTAATATTGCACGATGCCAAAGAACGGGACGTATTAACCAAATTGCCAAACCGGCAGTCTTTGGATATTCGTTTATTGCAAGTTTGTGAGTATTACAACGATTACCAAGTTATTGATGTTACAGAGGAGAAAAGCTCATGGATTGCAATACTGGATATTGACCATTTCAAACGCGTTAATGATAATTTCGGCCATTTATATGGGGATGAAGTGTTGCTGATTTTTAGTCAACTAATGGAAAAATGCTTTCGTTATAATGATTTTCTATTTCGCTTTGGCGGCGAAGAATTTGTTGTCATTCTTAATTTGGTCAATCAAGAAGCGGCTATAGCCGTCTTTAACCGTTTTCGGGAAGAGGTTGCCAATTATAATTTTCCTACAGTTGGTCGAGTCACTGTCAGTATTGGCTTAACGCATGTTGACGGTGTGTCCATGCCAACCACACAATTGGATCATGCCGATAAAGCACTTTATTATGCCAAAGACAACGGTAGAAACAGGGTAGTTTTATATGAAGACATCTCTGTTCTTGATCAAGATAATGATCCAAGTGAAATTGAGTTATTTTAAACCGGTTACCCTATTCAGCCATTATCAAGTTAAAATCTCCCGCAATATTTCATCATCTAATACCAGCGTAACGACGGTCAACTACACACATCACCATCATTCATGAGGAAAAGCTAATGGCTGATATAAAATCCCCAACCGTTGCAAATCCAGGCGTGTTGATTCCTGTCAACCCGGCTATTGAAAATTACATGCATGGTCTGCTGCATAATACTGATCATCCGGTGCTGACAGAAATGGAAGTGCTCGCGCAGAAAAATAACTTTCCTATCATTGGGCGTTTGGTGGGAGCATTTATTGAAGCGCAGGCCAAAATGATCAATGCCGAGCGGGTGTTTGAGTTCGGCAGCGGCTATGGTTATTCTGCCTATTGGTTTGCCAGAGCGGTAAGCCCGAAAGGCCAAGTAATTTGCACTGATGCCGACTTTCTCAATCAGGAAAAAGCCGAGCAATATCTCAATGCCGCAGGCTTATGGGATCGGATCGACTTTCGCTCAGGCATGGCTCAAGATGTTTTTGCCCAGACGGAAGGACTGTTCGACATCTGCTATAACGATGTCGATAAAGGCGATTATCCTGCCATTTGGCTGATGGCTAAAGACAGGATTCGCCCCGGCGGGCTTTATATTGCCGATAATGTGCTTTGGCGCGGCAGGGTGGCTGTGGAAAATCCTACCGATATTTTCCCCGGCTGGACTGAAGCGATTATTGAACATAATCAACTTATTTTTAATGATCCTGAATTTGACACTTTCATCAACCCTACCCGTGACGGCGTGATTGTCGCTAGAAAAAAGACAGCGTAAAAAAAGATACTTCTTCTTTATAAATAGCATTATGCTAGATGTTTTAAATCAATTAGTCATGAGGATCTACTAATGCCCTACACTAAAGATATTGTAGAAGAACTGAACGTTCTTGTTCGCTACAACCTGTCGACCACTCAAGAAGGGATCAAGGTACACAAAACTGCTTCACCGGAAACTATTGCCGCCACTCACCGGCTATTCCAAAAAGGTCTGGTATCGCAAGACGACGGAGGCTACTTGACCAATCTCGGTCTTGAAACTGCAAAACAAGCTCAAATGGTTCTGGATATACTCACGCCGGCTTAAAATCGTTTTGCAAACCTGTTACGGTTATCTCAAAACCGTAAGCAATAAAAAAGGCTTAGCGATGTAATCGCTAAGCCTTTTTTGGTTCTTCAATACGCTCAGAACGAGCAGTCTTTAATCAAGCGGCAAGTTCAACGGCTGCTTTCAGCTTTTTCATTGCGTTTTGTTCTAATTGCCTAATCCTTTCAGCAGACACATTGTAACGTTCGGCAAGCTCATGTAATGTGGCTTTTTTGTCCACCAACCAACGGCTTGAGAGAATATCTTGACTGCGTTCGTCCAATTCCGCCATCGCATCCGCCAATAAATCCTGCTCATGGCCTTCCCAATCTGAATTCTCAAGCAGTACCGCAGGGTCAGTGCCATGCTGATGAAGATAGCTGGCCGGAGCAACATAGCTTTCTTCAGCTGATTCATCGACCGGCATATCAAACGACATGTCCCTGCTGCCCAAACGTTTTTCCATTTCGTAAACGGCCTTCACATCAACGTCCAGATCATTGGCAATCGCCACCGCTTCGTCATTGGACAACCAGCCTAAATCCTGTTTGGATTTACGCAAATTGAAAAAAAGTTTGCGTTGCGCTTTGGTTGTGGCAATTTTTACAATGCCCCAGTTCTTAATCACATACTCGTGAATTTCGGCTTTAATCCAGTGCACGGCGAAAGAAACCAAACGTACGCCTATGTCAGGATCAAAACGTTTAACGGCTTTCATCAAACCGATATTTCCTTCCTGAATGATATCCGGCATAGACAATCCATATCCACTGTAGCCTCTGGCAACATGGACCACAAAGCGCAAATTGGTCATAACCAATTCTCGTGCGGCTTCCAAGTCGCCATTGTCTCGGAACTTTATAGCTAATTCACGTTCCTGTTCTACTGTCAATTTAGGCATTTGCCTAACAACATTTAGATAAGCATCAAATGTTCCGACCGATAAATTAATAGGTAAAGCTAATGCGTTACTCATTTGGACTCCCATGTAAAAAACTTTTTCTGAATTCTAGCACTCTCAAAGAAAGAGTGCTAATAATTTTCTACTCAGGTTTTAATTGCCGCAGTTGGAAATGAAGTACTATCCATGATCCGACTACACCCAGCACAGATGAGATGAACAACAGCGCCAAGGTTTCAGTGAAACCAAAGAACAGTACATGGAAACCGTCATCATAAAGCATGGAAAGATTTTCGACGGGGTGTTTTAAAATCAGCATGATTATGGTGACAATAAACCATGCTGTTACGCCGGAAAAAAAGCCAATCCAAAAACCACTGTATAAAAATGGTCTATGTATAAAGCCGTTGGTCGCACCAACCAGTTTGGCGATAACGACTTCATCACGACGGGTATGCAATTCCAAGCGTATGGTATTTGCAGTAATAAACAGTACGCCGGCCCCCAGCAACAAACTCAATAAGATAACGCCACGCCGTGCCACTTCCATAATAGATTGCAGGCGTTTAACCCATTGCATATCTATCTGGGCAAAATCAACTTCCGCCGAGCGCTTAAAACCATCAAGTAAAACCTCAAGCGCCTGCTCGTTTTCCAATGAATTTTTAGGCAACACCTGAATAACAATCGGCAGCGGGTTTCTTTCCAAAGCTTTTACTGCTTCACCGAATCCGCTGTATGACTGAAACTCTTCCAGCGCCTTCTCCTTGGTTATTAATTTAACTTCCTGAATGTCGGGATTTTGCCTGATGCTACTGGCAAATTTGTTGGCTCTTGCCTCTGAAATTTCATCTTTAAGAAATAAAGAGATTTGGTTGCTGGCTTCCAAATTGCCTGCCAACTGTTGAAGGTTCGCTACCAGAATATAAAATCCACTGGCTAGCGAAATGGCAATCGCCAAAACAATGATCGTCATTGCAGAAGAGAATCGTGACGCGACTAATCGACCAAGACTTGAAAATAACGCATGCGCATGAAGATTCCGATAAGCATGACATTTATCGACAAAATTACCGCCGGAAATTTTGGTTTGCCAACGCGGCTCCTGTTTAAGCGGCTTTTTATTAACGTGTTTCATCATTTAACTTGCAACCAGCTGACCGTGATCCAACTTTAAGATCCGATGGTTCATTTGAGCAATCAGTGAAATATCATGCGAGGCAATCAATATGGTGACGCCAACCTGTTGAAACTGCTCAAACAAATGCATTATTTCGGCGGATAGATCAGGATCGAGATTTCCGGTTGGCTCATCAGCCACAATCAACGGCGGTTTATTAACCACTGCACGGGCAATCCCAACTCGTTGCTGCTCACCGCCGGATAAGACTACCGGGTATTTTTTTTCTTTGCCTAATAAGCCGACTTTATCCAAAGATGCCCTCACCCTCCGGGAAACTTCATGGTGTCCGTAACCCGCTATCACTAACGGCAAGGCCACATTATCGAAAACCGTTCTATCCTGTAATAGCTTGTAATCCTGAAAGATCAACCCTACTTTCCTGCGTATGAAAGGAACTTGCCTATCCTTAGCCTGATTAAGGTCTTGACCATCCAATAAAACCCGGCCACGACTGCAACGTTCAATAACCGCAATCAATTTCAATAATGTGCTTTTTCCTGCCCCTGAATGCCCTGTCAGAAAAGCCATTTCACCACGTTGCAGATGAAAACTGACATTACGCAACACATCGCCCGCTTCAGGGTATCTCATGCTGACATTATCAAACTTTAACATAGGCCTCTTTAGTCTTTAACAAACAACGCATTTACAAAAGCATCTGCATCAAAATCCTGCAGATCATCAATACCTTCGCCAATTCCTATAAAACGAATCGGAATGCCAAACTGTTTGGCCAGCGCAAAAATAATACCGCCTTTTGCCGTACCATCGAGTTTGGTTAGAGCCAAGCCTGTCAATGCAACCGTTTCATTAAACAGTCTTGCTTGCGACAAAGCATTTTGCCCTGTGCCGGCATCCAATACCAGTAACACTTCATGAGGTGCTGTATCATCCAGTTTACTGATAATTCGTTTTACTTTTTTCAATTCGTCCATCAGGTTGGATTTTGTATGCAAACGCCCGGCCGTATCGGCTATCAGAACATCTATGCCTTTGGCTTGCGCAGATTGTACGCCATCATAAATGACGGATGCGGAATCAGCGCCGGTATGCTGGGCGACCACATGGATATTATTACGCTCACCCCAGGTTTGTAATTGCTCAACAGCTGCGGCTCTAAATGTATCCCCGGCCGCTAACATCACGCTATGGCCTTGTGTCTGCAAGCGTTTCGCCAGTTTGCCGATGGTTGTGGTTTTACCCGCGCCATTAACGCCGACAACCAGAATAACAAAAGGTTTATCCTGTTTTGGAATATGTAATTTTTTGCTGCAAGGCAGGAGCATGCTCAGCAGCTCCTGCTTTAATGCGGCTGATAATGCTTCACCATCATTAAGCTGATGGCGTTCAACACTTTCAGTCAAACGCTTGATTATTTCCGTTGTCGCATCAACGCCTATATCAGCCATTAACAAGCTGGCTTCAATTTCTTCCAGTAAATCTTCATCAATTTCTTGCCGACCGAGAGGAATATGCGCCAAAACTCCGCTAAGCCCGGAACGGGTTCGCTTTAATTGTATTTTAAGGCGTAAATATAACGACTCTGGCTCTGCTGCTACCGGATAGGCTTCCTCCACTGAAGGAACAACTATGGCTTCCCGTCCCGGCTCAATTTCTACCGCAGGCTTTAGCTCTTCAACATAAGCATGTCGGCTATAAAAACTGATAGCAATCAACGGCAACATTAACAATGCGGCAAAAGCATTATGAACGACTACAGTCCATAGAGGTTCCCCAAGTTTGACGCCAATAATACCCGAACCGATTTGTATCAACAGCAACACACTCAGCCATAAACCCGCTCTTTTCACCGGCTTTGAATGATGCGCCGATGTTGCACTCAGCATTAACAGCGTGAGCACGACAAAGCAAATCAGAGCTCCAATCCTGTGCAGCCAGTTTGCGGCAACCTGCGCATCGAATGCGATGACACCGGTGTAGCCTGAGTTTAACCCGCTAAATAAATCCAGTGCCGTTTGATAATCGGCTTTGGGCCACCATGAACCATTGCACTGAGGAAAGCCAGAACAGGCTAAGGCGGCATAGTTAGCACTAACCCAGCCGCCTAAAACTATCTCTAAAAATAAGACCAGCATTGCAAGGCAGGCAAACACGACTAAACCATTGCTGCGCACAGCTAATGCCGACACTTTTGGATCAATCCGTAGATACAGCCAGTACAGCAGCCAAAAAGTCATCATTCCCAGCAACAAATGCCCTGCTACAACAATTGGCATAACATGAAATTTTACGGCCCACATGCCTAAAAATGCTTGCAAGCCTACCAGTGCCACCAGAACTAATGCAGCCGTAATGATCGCCAGACGGTTCTGTTTTTGGCACCACGAAAGCAATGCCAACAACAAGACTGACACGCCTAAGATTGCCGCCAGATAACGGTGACTCATTTCCTTCAAAGCTTTTGCAATATCAGGCGTCTGGCCTGGAAATACTTCCGCCGCATGCGCTTTAAAATCGGCTTGGTCGCTAACAATGGCTTGCCCATAGCATCCGGGCCAATCAGGACAGCCCAACCCTGCCCCAGATAATCGAACGTATGAACCTACTACGATAACTATTAAAGCTAAAACAACGCTAAAGAGAGTTATTTTTCTAAACATTTTATTTTTCCACTATCCGATTTGTGAGATTCGCAAAAGGTGCATAAGATCGCTTTTTACATTGTAAGGATCGAAGCCCGGCTCGTACTGCATCATTAAATTACCCAACGGATCCATTAACAAAAGCATTCCATCAGGTATATTATCTCGCCTTAGCGTAGAAATTTTCTTAGCAAGCGCATCATTGAGCTTAACTCTTAATAAAGTCCCGTCATCTTGCCACCATTTACTCGCGGTTTCCGGAGCAACATCTTTTAAGACCATAACGATTCGGCGTGTACGGGTCAGTTCTTTATTCAACATTAACCGCAACTGCTTGGTTTTATGAATGGCTTCAATACATGACTCATTACAATCGCCATTTGGAATAATATTTACCAACAGCCAATGCCCGGAAAGCTCAGACATATTGTCCGCTGAAAACCGGTCGAAGCCACTCAGGTCGGTGCGTTCGGTTGTCAGTGGCGGCGCTATCAGCTGTCCATGATTGGTTTGCCCATTTAATAGCTGCGGATGCTCTTTTAAACCCCAAGCGATTAAAAAAGGAATAACCGACATCCCAAAGATAACCAGAATTAATATATGATTTTTATTCTTTTGATTTTGCATCATTCTTTTTAAAGCTGTACCAAATAAATAGTATCGTTAGTGTCAATGCCAATGCAAACCACTGAACTGCATAGGCTGTATGTTGTTCGGGCTGCATGATCGTTGATGCGTGCCATTCCCGCTTATAGCCATCAGGTAAATCTTTTGCCAGCTCAATCTGGAATTGAAATAATGAATAGCCTAACTTTTTGGCTAAAACATCACTGTCAACCACCTGTACTACCGATGGCCAACCCTCTGTTGGAATTTCCGCTCCGGCTAATTTTATACCAACGCTTGGAAAATTATTAATCCGCCCGACAATCATTGCTTCCGGCCGTTTAATCTGTAAATCAGGAAGAAGCGATCGATCCCGATTTGAAGGAATCCAGCCTCTGTTTACCAAAACAGCCTTCGCTTCTCCGGCCAATATAAAGGGTGTCAAAACAAAGTAACCTACCTTCCCCTCACTGATTTGATTATCTATTAAAAACTGATGCTTTACGTCGTAACGACCTGTAACCTCGACATTTCTATATCTCAGTGTTTCTGTATTATTTTCAATAGCCATCGACAAATGCAGCGTTTCAGATGAGGCTGCTTGTTCTTGCTCTTTAAGAAATACCCGTTTCTGTTCTGAGCGGTCTAATTGCCACATTCCCAGCCCAATCAAGACCGGTAACAAGCACAAATAAACTAATGTTGGAATGAGTTTAAACTTCATTGATATATCCTTGAAATCATGCTTTTTTCTTTATCCTATTGGCACAGGTCGCTAAATAACCGAGAATACAAAAACCTTATTCATTAACGAACATAACTAGACTCATGATTATAAAAAGCATCGTTATTATCGCCTTTATCCTGATAATTATCAGCTTGGGTTCAGCACTATTCCATCTGGTTAAACACAAGACTCAGGAACAATCCGAGAAAACAGTCAAAGCACTGACTTTTCGCATTACACTTTCAATTGTATTATTTATTTTCATTTTCATAGCTTTTGCAACAGGTATGTTCACACCTCACGGTCTGGGTGCCCGGATGCACCAAGCGCCCGTCGCTCCTGTTAAATAAAGCGACTCAACCATTCCGACAAAAAAAAAGCGCTGCCTAACGACAGCGCTTTTTTGGTAGGGCTGTTTAAACTAAATTACATAAACGAATATAAACAATCCTAACCATACCACGTCAACAAAATGCCAGTACCAAGCTGCGGCCTCAAAAGCGAAATGATTTTCCGGTTTGAAGTGACCTTTCCAGCTACGGAACAAGACAACGCTCAGAATAATAGCCCCTATGCAAACATGAAAACCGTGAAAACCGGTCAGCATGAAAAAGGTAGACCCATAAATACCCGAACCCAACGTTAAGCCCATTTCTGTATACGCTTCGTGATATTCGAACGCTTGGAATGACACGAACAATAGCCCTAAACCTACAGTAGCCGCCAACCCTTTAATTAGCTGATCGCGGTTTTTTGCCAACAAACCGTGATGTGCCCATGTGCAGGTCACACCGCTCGTCAACAGCATCAAGGTATTCAAAAAAGGTAAACCCCATGCTCCCATTGGCTCAAATTCGCCGCCGACTTTACCGGGTCCATTGGTGGGCCAAACTGCTTCAAAAGAAGGCCACAATAGCTCTTTGGTTGCAGCCCTAGCGCCTTCACCGCCCAGCCATGGCACCGATAAATTACGCGTATACCAAAGTGTACCGAAGAAAACGGCAAAAAACATGATTTCCGAAAAGATAAACCACATCATGCCCATACGATAGGAAATGCCTACCTGCGTACTATACATGCCTGATTCACTTTCTCCCGACTGCAATGTAAACCACCCGGCAAGCATAACAATAAATACTGTTAGCCCCAACAACATCCAGGTCGAACCGGCTGCCGAACCATTTAAATAATTTGCAAATCCAGCCAGCATCATTACCAAACCGGCAGTTCCAATGACCGGCCAGGTAGCTTTATGCGGAATGTAATACTCGTTACTTGTAGACATGACCTTCCTCTCTCATTTCACTGATGTTTCAGTATTATCAAAAAATGTATATGCAAGTGTAATCGTTTTATATTTCTCGGGTAATTCAGGGTTAACAACAAAACGCACCGGCATAGTCCTGCCTTCTCGCGCTTTGAATGTCTGTTCTGAAAAACAAAAACACTCTGTTTTTTTAAAAAATTCAGCAACCGCTCCGGGTGAAATACTTGGAATCGCCCGAGCAATCATTACCTTATCGGTCTTATTTTCCGCATAAAAGTTCACCGTATAATATTCTCCGGGATGAACTTTTAATTTTTTCGTCTCTGAACGAAACAACATCGGTGTTGCCTCATTCAGCGCAGTCATAAATTCTACGGTGATCTCTCTGTTTTTATCAACTTCGTAGCTAACTTCCTTGATAGCAGACGATTCAACTTTTCCATTGAGTCCTGTTACTTCACACAAAACATCATAAAGCGGAACCAGAGCATAACCAAAACCAAACATTCCCAATACAACAAACACCAATGTCCGAACCAACTTGATATTTTTTTGAGAAACGCTTTCCTTCATTGAGAAACTGCTCTTATCACTGCAAAAACATAAATAATGACTGCAACTGTGACCAAAACCACTGCTGTCAAAATATTTTTTTGTTTGGTATTCATTATTTCACCTGATACGTTATCTAAGCAGGTTGCTTTTAAAAGCAACCTGAATGCAATGCCCTAGATATGCTCAGTCGGTATAACTGTAGGTGGCGTAGTAAATGAATGATACGGCGGCGGTGACGGCAAGGTCCACTCCAAGCTATGCTTGGCAGCGTCTTCCCACACTTCATCCGTTACTTTTTCGCCGGTTCCGCCTTTGATTGTATCGATAACAATGTACAGGAACAGCAGTTGGCTGGCACCGAATATAAAACCGCCAATACTGGAAATCATATTCCAATCCGCAAATTGCACGGCATAATCAGGAATTCTCCGCGGCATCCCGGCAAGCCCCAAGAAATGCTGAGGGAAAAACAGGATATTTACTGATACTACGGACAACCAAAAGTGTAACCGGCCAATTCTTTCGTCATACATATGGCCGGTCCATTTAGGCAACCAAAAATAGCCGGCAGCCATCAATATGAAGACGGAAGCAGGAACCAGTGTGTAATGGAAATGCGCGACAATAAAATAAGTGTCATGGTATTGAAAATCGGAGGGCGCAATAGACATCATCAAGCCGGTGAATCCACCCATCGTAAACAAAACGACGAAAGCAATCGAAAACAACATAGGTGTTTCAAAAGTCATCGAACCTTTCCACATGGTCGCAGTCCAGTTAAAAACTTTAACTCCGGTAGGAATTGCAATTAACATCGTTGCATACATGAAATACAACTCGCCTGCTATTGGCATACCGACCGTAAACATATGGTGAGCCCAGACGATAAATGACAAAAATGCAATGGAAGCGGTCGCATAAACCATTGAGCTATAGCCAAACAAAGGCTTGCGAGCAAATACCGGTATGATCGTAGAAGCCACACCGAAAGTAGGCAGAATCATTACATATACTTCAGGATGCCCAAAGAACCAGAAAATGTGTTGATAAAGAACCGGGTCACCACCACCAGCAGCGTCAAAAAAACTGGTATTAAAGAATTTGTCTGTTAACAGCATGGTCACCGCGCCCGCAAAAACCGGCATGATAGCGATTAACAGGAAAGCAGTAATCAACCAAGTCCAAACAAACATCGGCATTTTCATCAATGTCATGCCGGGGGCACGCATATTGAAAATAGTTGCAATGATGTTAATTGCCCCCATGATTGACGAGATACCCAGCAAATGCACCGAGAAAATCGCGAAAGGCAATGCCTTACCGGTTTGCAATACTAACGGTGGATACAAAGTCCAACCGCTGGCAGGCGCGCCGCCTTCCATAAACAAGGTGCTTGCCAGCAGTAAAACACCGGCAACCAACAACCAGAAGCTCATGTTATTCATACGCGGCAATGCCATATCCGGAGCGCCAATCATCATTGGAATCATCCAGTTGGCCAAACCCACGAATGCAGGCATAACTGCACCGAATACCATGACCAAGGCGTGCATAGTGGTCATCGAATTAAAGAACTGGGGATTGACAAACTGCATACCCGGTTCAAATAATTCGGCGCGAATAATCATTGCCATTGTGCCGCCGACAAAAAACATCGCCAGCGCAAACAACAAATATAATGTACCGATATCTTTATGATTGGTGGTAATAACCCATCTTAATAGCCCCTTGGCAGGACCATGCTCGTGATGCTCGTGATGATCATCATGTTCAGCGACTACAGCAGACATATTTCATACCTCTTGAATATATAAAAAAGATTAGATCGATAAGAACGCAATGACTTATTCATTTTTACCTGCTGCCGGTGTAGCCGATTGCAGAGTCTGGATAGCAGAGGGCTGAATAGAATCACCCACTGAGTTACCCAAACCATTACGGGTATATGTTACGACTGCCGCGAAATCAACTGGGCTTAATATTTTTCCGAAGGCAGGCATCATGCCTTTTCCATCCAACATCAGCTTAACTTGAGCATTAATATCGCCGGTTACCACTTTACTTGCCGTTATAGCGGGAAAAGTGCCTGGTAAACCTGCGCCATCGGCCATATGACAGGATGAACAGTTCGTGTCGTAAACGGATTTACCTTTAGCGATCAATTCTTCATTAGTCCACTGCTTGCTTGCCGATCCGGCTTCAGCGGCTATCGCCACTTTTTGCTGCTCTACCCAGGCATTGTAGTCAGGTTCGTTCATCGCGATTACAACAATCGGCATAAACCCATGATCCTTACCGCAAAGCTCGGTACATTGACCACGATAAGTACCCGGCTCGTCTACAGAAGTCCATGATTCGTTGATAAAACCAGGATTCGTATCTTTTTTCCACCCCAGGTCCGGCACCCACCATGAATGGATTACATCTGCCGAGGTAAACACAAAACGAATTTTTTTCTTAGTTGGAATCACTAAGGGTTTATCGACATTCAACAAATAATTAGGAACCGACCGAGGATCTAGCCCCGAACCTACCTGACGTACTTTATTACTGGCTTCATCCAGGCTGCTGAAAAAGTGAATCCCATTATCAAGATATTCATATTCCCACTTCCATTGATGCCCGGTTACCTTAATAGACATTTCGGATTCTTGCACATCATCCAGCTCTATCATGGCTTTCGTGGCTGGAATAGCCATGCCGATCAAAATCAAGGTCGGGATAATAGTCCAAATAACTTCAACCGTCGTATTTTCATGAAACTGCTCCGCTTTATGTCCTCTTGATTTACGATGATGGTAAATCGAATAGAACATAGTTCCGAACACACCGATACCTATGAATACACAAATCCATAGAATCAGCATGTGCAGGTCATAAATGTCATTACTGACCTTTGTAACCCCTTTCATTAAATTGAGCGTATATTCCGCCTGCGCTGTCCCTAGGCCAAAAGCCATTAAGATCAGACCTGCGAACAGTTGCTTTGTTTTCTTCACGGAGCAGCCTCCTCGTTAGTAGTTATAAACTCTTGTATGCGTTATATCGTTTCGTAATTTCAGACATAGCAACGCTATCTCTTCTCCCCTTTACGAAAGAATTATCACAAATATTATCTTTTGATTTTAACCTATGAAGGCAATCTACACCAGCTGTCCTTTCCTTGATGTTATTTGACGCAATAAAAAGGCTTGTGAATCAATGCAACTCACAAGCCTTGTTTTTAAATCTGAAACAGGATTAGCTATTTAATGCATCCGCATAAGCCATATCAAAGTTAGGTATATGGCTATCTAGCCAGCCCTTAACCAGTTGACCGACACCTTCGTCAACTTCCGCCTCACCTGCATGAAATTTTGCTTGCAGCCCGCCACAAATACCTACCAAAGCATCATGCTCTTCCTTATGACGATCGTAGCCGGCATAACCTTTTGCCTGCATTTCTCTTTCTTCATGAGCAAAATGGTCAACGACATATGAAATCAAGTCATCCAATTGCGCACCTATTGCAGAGCGCTCCGCTCCACCTGTTGCCAAGTCATACAGCTTATTCAATTTACCAAACAAGATTTGATGCTCTTCGTCTGCAAAGCCAACATTTGTGCCGTATTGACCAGCTGTCCAAGTAATTAAAGCCATAACGTCTCTCCTGATATTTTTTATATTATTGATTATTTACCGCATAAATATTATGGATTATATCTACCTATAAATCCATATTTAATTTATGGTATAAATCAACTTATTCCCGCTCTGTTTTGTTAGTTTCCAGGACGCGAGAGCTATATCAGAACAATATTCAAATTAGTGTATTTTTGCCAGAAAAGAAGGGTCAATTCGGCACCCTCCAATTTCGGGGCGATCCAACAGATCCTGCTCAAAATCCCGATAGGTGGATAACTGAAAAGCAATGCGTGTAATCTTGCCGCCGGAAAATTCAAACTCCATCGCGCCGCCTTTAACACGAGGACCACCCTCTTTAGTGGAGAACAATAAAAGCCCTGCATTGCCCACCGATTTTCCCAATCCGTCAGGAACCGGGCGCGCACAACTCAACTCATTTATCGACAGCCCTGAAAAAACTTGTGCCAATTGACGCGCACTAACAATAACTCCCTCGCCGGGAATGGACACCAATGCAGGAGGAGCAATCTGGGCAGCTGAAGCATCCGCAGGAGCCAGCACTACGGGAGGATTCAGCAATGATTCCAATCCAAAGTCGCCTAAATGATTTTGCAGTAATACGCTGCCGTCGCCATTTTTTGACGTATTTAGCAAAGGAAACAGCTGTCGCTCCATCTCCACCTTGTTTGGGTTTTTCAGCACTGCAACTAACTGCCTCTCAATCGACTTCAGCGGCGTAAAAAATTGCTCTTTTTTGTGGCTCGCCTCGCCCATCTGATCCCAGTCTGACTGCGTATTAACAGACAAACCCATCGATTTCATAACCGTATAATCATCAGATGCCAAACAATTAGCAAAATCTTTGCTACGGTAATTTTCCAGTACTTTAGGCCGCATTTCTTCACTCAGAGTTCTTTGCCGAGTGATATTGTAGTTATTCCAATCTCCATTTTTAGCCAGGAAATAGTAGATGACTGCATTGCGGTCAAACTTATTGAAACCCAAATCCTTCATCACCAACTTCAATTTCCGACAATTACTCTCCACTTCCTGGTAATTATTCCAGTCAGGCTTTAAATTCGGTTTTGCCGGATGCTTCGATTGCTCAATCAATTGCTGAAGATTGATTTCCCCAGTCGCTGACTTTATTGGTGAATAGCCTATTTCTTCGAACGACAAATCGCGCGCATCGGGAATACCGTCAACCGTCGTTTTTAATAATAATGAAGGTAGAATTTCCGGAAAAATCTTTAGCTCACCTAACTGATTAGTGTCCGAACTAAACAGATTAAATCCACCTTCCGCCACATCATAAACCTTAAACGTCGTCTGATTAAGCGTTCCTGTCTTACCGGAAAAAGTCGTGACCGCTGGTAATGAATGCGACTCCGAACTATGCTTGGCTGATTGATGAGCAGCAGGAGTTGTTACAACCGCTTGCTGATTACCCTTTACCCATTGGCCTGCAACCTGCCCTATGATGGCAACCCCCATACCGACACCTGTTAACGACAGCAAATTGCCGGCCGTATTCACATCACCGACCAAACTTGATACGTCCACATCGCTATTCGCGTTAGTGTAAAAATTATAATCGACCATGGTTTCCTTACCTGAATCCAGCCTTATCCACGGCGTCAGATAGAGTTTTTTAGCATCGAAAGTAAAATTGCACTTGCCTGTCGTCGCCTGATATAAAAAACCAGTGGCTTCACGGCTGAATTTAAGCGCCTCGTTACGCACACTGTAAATAAGAGCTGCCGATAAATCGCCTTTTTCATAAGACGGCGCCATATTTGTACAGCCGCTTTTTAAGACATTGTCCCCTTTAAAATCAAACTCCGAAATCAACCGCACATAATAATCATCGCCATCAATGGATTGAAAACCTTGTAAAGGTTGAAACTGGTTCGCCTGCGTTGATGGGTGATCAACTACAATTTGCCGGGTCGTTGTACATCCGGATAATAACGTACCGGCTATTAAAATTAATTTTACTGATGAGATAGTTCGAATCGACATGCATTAACCTTGTGCCGTAAGTTAAACGGCGAATCTAACTGGATGAAAATGAAAATAATAGGGCTTTCTCGGAGACTTTGTCATATTTTATTTTACCAAGCTATCCTTAAAAGGCATTCGGCAACTGCTCCATACGCCATTCTACCGCCCTAGCTTTGGCATCTTACTTCACGAATCCATACCATCGTAAAGATACCGTATTAATGACGGTTATATCTTCACTTGTTCAGAGAAAAAATCGAAATCAGCGACTTTCCTATAGGGCAATACACCCAGCAAAGGCATATCCAAAGCTTGTTTTATGGTTTGTATATTCTCGTCCCTGCTTAACAATTCCGGGTCTGTACAGACCGCGACCCAACCGGCACAACTTATGCCTGACTGCTTTATCGCCTGATAAGTCAATCTTGCGTGATTAATACAGCCCAGCCTGATAGCGACGACCATAATGACCGGCAACGCCAGCAACTTCGCCAAATCGTCGATCGCTTCACGCTCGTTTAAAGGAGTATACCAACCTCCCGCACCCTCGACGACAACGATGTCAGCCAAGGTTTTCAACTGCTCGAACCTAGACTCCAGTAGATCCAGCCTGACTGGATTTCTTACTCCCGCAATATGAGGTGAAACCGGCTGCTCATAGGCGTAAGGATTGATCAAGTCATAATCAAGTTGCACTGAAGCATTCTCTTGTATCAGCAACGCATCTTCATTTTTCAATTGCCCGTCTTGTGTTAAACAACCGGATGCAACGGGCTTCATACCGACAACTGATTTTCCCCGGCTTTTAAAGTAACGCATCAGCGCAACCGTCGCCCAGGTCTTGCCGACGTTAGTATCCGTGCCTGTAATAAAGTAGCCCTTTTCCATTAACTTGCCTTAACCGTAATAACCTCGAAAGTGGCAGGAATCCGGTTACCGGTCCGATGCTGCTCATAAGCCGCAATCATGCGCTGCATCTGGGCTCTGGTCGTAATATTCATGTTACGCCCGGTAATCACGTTATGAGCGCCGATGTACTTTAACTCTTTCATCAGCGCCAAAACCGAGTCGTAATCCGATATATAGCGTTTAGTTTCAATCACTATCTCGCTAAAACCTGCCAGCTGAAGAAAATGCATCAGCTGCTGCTCGCTGTAAAAGTCGTTAACGTGGCTGTAATCATCAACTTCCATCCACGCAGCCTTTAATTCCTGTAATGTTTGCGGACCGAATGTTGAAAAAACCAGCCGCGCACCCGGTTTCATTACCCGTTTAATATCAGTAAAAACAGCATTAATATTAACGCACCATTGCAATGCGAGATTGGAAAATACGCCATCAATGATTTTTTCAGCAAGCGGAAGCTGTTCGGCATCGGCGCAGATATAGCTGACATTAGTCGCGCCAGCCAGTTTCTTTCGCGTTACCTGCAACATCGGCAATGCAATATCCAACGCAATAATAGGCTGCGCATGCCTCAACAGTTCGGAAGTTAAAAAACCGGTACCGCAACCCAAATCCAACAAAGTTCCAGCCAGGCTTTCGGTACCGATAATACTCAGCAGTGCTTTACCGACAGTGCGCTGTAATTCGGCAACACCATCATAAGTAACCGAAGCCGCCGCAAACGACTGCTTGATTTTGGCTTTATCTAAATACATTGCTTATCCATAAATCGGGAAATAATCGCCAGCGTTTCCCGGCTGTGCGATAAAAACGGCACATGCCCTGCTCTGTCGATTACATTTAATTCCAGATTAGGCAATAACTGCTGCATTTTCTGACCTACAGCCACAGGAACCAAAGTGTCCAAGCCACCCAAAATGGCCGAGACGGGAAGATCCAATCCCGATAGCACCGGCCTCAAGTCTGCCTGTTTTAATATATCCAAACCGCCTTGCAAGGTGTTTTTATCCGGCGCATCGCATTCAAACACGGCTGCTTTAAGTTTTTTAAGAAGGTTTTTTGGGTCGGGCAAAGCGTTTACCTGCAAGGATAGAAATCGCAGCAAAGTCGCCTGACAATTTTTATTCAAGTGCTCGGCAAAGTCATCCAGCAAACGGACATCCATGCCGGGCCATTTTTGCGTTCCCAAGCCGGAACATGTGAACGATGGATTTCCCGCAAGCAATATCAGTGAAGATACCCGCTCAGGATAACGGCTGGCTATATCAAGCACTACATTAGCGCCCAAAGACCAACCCAACCAGCAAATCCCCTCCCCCTTTGAAAAACAGGGGAGAGAGGTTATTTTAATCAACTCAGCGCTAATCCGTTCCATCGTAAACGGATCGATTTTTTCGCTATGTCCGTGCCCCGGTAAATCGATACAAGTGACCTGATAGTTGAGCGCCAACTGCTGGGCAAATTCACGCCAGATACCGGAATGCATTGCCCAGCCATGAACCAGCACAATAGATTTGCCTTTGCCGAATGTTTCCAGGTGAATTTTTGTCACTGCTGGCCTACGATAATTTTAGCCAGCGTATCCAATAACCGATCGACATGTTGCTCCTGATGCAGCGCTGAAAAAGTCACTCGCAGCCGCGCACTGCCTTGAGGTACTGTCGGCGGCCGAATCGCGCTAACCAGGAACCCGGCATTCAATAAAGCCTTGCTGATGTCTACGGCTGTTTGACTGTCGCCGACCAGGATGGGCTGAATAGCTGACGATGACGGCATCACCTGCAACCCGACTTGCTCGGCGCCCACGCTGAAACGCTCCGACAGTTGCCTAAGCTTGTTCCTGCGCCAGCCTTCACTAATAGCAATTTTTAAACTTGCCCGCGTCGCCTCGGCAACCGTCGCAGGGAACGCAGTGGTATATATATAAGTACGGGCTTTCTGCAGCAAGGTTTCAATCAATACTTCGGAACCGGCAATGAAAGCGCCAAATGTACCCAAACCTTTACCCAAAGTTCCCATTAATATCGGCACATCATCTTGATTCAAACCATAATGCTCCAAGATACCGCCTCCGTGTTCGCCGATTACAGCCAAGCCGTGCGCATCGTCAACCATCAGCCAGGCATCATGTTTTTTTGCCGCAACCGCCAATTTATCCAATGGTGCAAAATCGCCATCCATGCTGAATACACCATCGGTAACAATTAGCTTGTTGCCTGCGACATTGACCAGCTTCGCTCCAAGATCAGCCGCATCGGCATGGATATAGCGCTTAAACTTTGCGCTCGACAACAGGCCGCCGTCCAATAAAGACGCATGATTCAACCGGTCTTCAAACACCGCATCACCGCGCCCCAGCAAAGCCGAGATCACACCGATGTTTGCCATGTAACCCGTAGAAAACAATAACGCCCGATCCCGACCGGTGAACGCCGCAAGTTCTTCTTCCAACGCATGGTGAGCCGAACTATGCCCGCAAATCAAATGCGCCGAACCACTACCGACGCCGTATTGATCCGCACCGTTTTTAAATGCCTTGACTACTTCCGGATGATTAGCCAGCCCCAAATAATCATTACTGCAAAAATTGACGATATTTCTGCCGTCAATTTTCAGGTTAATGCCTTGCGGAGACTCTATGACTCGCCTTGCTCGGTATAAGCCTTGCCGGGCAATATCATCGAGGTCAGTTGCTAAGTTCGAGAATGGAAGCGTCATAAAAGTCAGTAATATTTACCACGAAGGACACGAAGTTTTATATAGTTGTCTGGAAAAATTTTGTTCTCTCGCAGCTGTTCCCATCATAAGAATATTCGCTGCAGGGCCGGCTGAACGCGCTTTCGCGCCTTATATTTTAAGCATCGACCACAAAAAGCACGAAATGAATCATTTTGAATATTGTCGTGTTTTTGTGGACTAATTGATCTATTAAGCATCAAGCGTAACTTGAACCGCCTGAATGCACACCCAACCGCTCGAACAAAGCCAAATCATGGTTAGTCATCGGATTATCGGTAGTCAATAACTTATCGCCGTAAAAAATCGAGTTAGCTCCGGCCAGAAAACACAATGCCTGCATTTCGTCGCTCATATTGTTACGGCCTGCGGATAAACGCACCCGCGATTTGGGCATCATGATTCTGGCAACCGCTATAGTCCTGATAAAGATAATCGGGTCCAGCGCTTCGGTACCCATCAGCGGCGTACCCTCGACCTGTACCAACATATTGACCGGCACACTTTCAGGATGCTTTGGCAGGTTTGCCAGTTCGATTAACAGCTTGGCGCGATCGACATCGCTCTCGCCCATACCGACGATACCACCGCAACACACGTTAATCCCGGCATCCCTGACCCGAGCCAGCGTATCCAGACGATCCTGATAAGTCCGCGTGGTGATGACTTCGGAATAATAATCCTCCGAAGTATCCAGATTGTGGTTGTAATAATCCAGGCCGCCTTCTTTTAGCCTGATGGTTTGGGCATCGGTCAGCATGCCTAACGTTACGCAAGTTTCCATGCCCAACGCCTTAACGCCCTGAACCATTTCGACCACCCGTTCAACATCCCGGTCTTTAGGTTGACGCCAAGCCGCCCCCATACAAAAACGCGATGCACCTTGATCTTTAGCAAGTTGCGCCGCCTGCAAAACCTTATCAACCGGCATTAACGCCTCGGGCGTCAAATCGGAATCATAGCGTGCGCTTTGCGGGCAATAGCCGCAATCTTCAGAACAGGAGCCTGTTTTAATACTCAGCAGACTACTTATCTGCACTTCATTGGGATCGAAATTCTCCCGATGCACGGTTTGCGCCTTAAAAATCAGGTCATTAAAAGGCAACGCGTAAAGCGCTTGCACTTCGTCCAACTGCCAGTCATGGCGAATTGCAGGGTTTGCAGACATTCTGTTAAGCTCCAGTGTAGGGCTGAGGTACAAAGCCCATCAATCATAAACGACGATAAACTTGTCAACCTGTTTAAATAAAAATGGTATACAACTGGATCAATATTATACAGGATTACCTGCTGCCGCCTACCTGCATCTTGTGTGGTAATCCCGGATATCATTCCCGCGATATTTGCCTCTCATGCTATAAGCAACTGCCGCGAAATAATCTATGCTGCTATCGATGCGCCGAAATATTGGAAACGCCTACCACCGCCCCAGTACTGTGCGGCCGCTGCCTGAGCCGCCAGCCTGCTTTTGACGAGACTTATGCACCGTTCACTTATCAAGGAGCCATCCGGCATCTGATCAGTACCTTAAAATTCGGCGCTGATTACAAAAATGCCCGCTTACTTGGCATATTGTTGGCTGAACACCTTAAACAAACCGCTGAACAGCCCGACTTGATTTTACCTGTGCCGCTACATAAAGCCCGTTACCGCCAACGCGGCTTCAACCAAGCCATAGAAATTGCCAAAACGGTAGCCAAAGAATTACAGATTCCGTTAGATATATCCAGCTGTCGACGTCATCGCGATACGCCCCACCAAACCCAATTATCCGCCAAAAAACGCCGTAAAAACCTGAATAACGCTTTTTCGCTTATCAAACCCATCCACGCCCGACACATCGCAATACTTGACGATGTAATGACCACGGGTTCAACAGCTCACGAATTGGCTTATGTATTGAAAAAAGCCGGGGCTGACCGGGTTGATGTTTGGGTATGTGCCAGGGCTTGATTCCAACCAATCATGGGCTTTTTTGAAGGGGAACATAATGGCTAAAGTGTTTTGGTCGGGTTTGTCAAAAGTAAAAGCGTACTAATCAATAGATTTTTTATATTCCCCAAGGCTATTAGTTCGTGCTTCTGATTTGCTTACCAGACAGAAGTCATAGCTGCAGCGCTAATTATTTATTGGAGACCCGTTAAAATTGATGCAACGTGTCAAATGCCAAGCTCTTTTAAAACATTCTCATGTGAAGCAGCACTTTATTTTTATACCTAATGCTTACATTGCCAAATAACCGACTGCCTTTACCTGCTTAATCCTAAGTCCTTTATTAGCTTATAATTTTATACTTTGAGGCAACTAAATTACTGTTCATCATTAGATAACTCCTTTGCCTTATCTTGAGTTTCTTGCCCAATACCGCTAACTACGCGCCTCGTGCCATGACCAATTTCCTTGGCGGCATCCCTAGTACCATGACCCACTTCCCTGGTGACATTGCGCACCGTATGACCTATTGTTCTCCCTGCCTCTTTAAACTCGGCACAGGACGATAATAACTCTGTAGAACACATAAAGAGCAAGATAAGTAATTTTCTCTTCTTAATCATCGAAATTAAGCTGTTGACTATCACAAAAAACCCGTAAAAGCTTTTTATGATTTTTAATTTATGGGCTGTCGCATAAGCACTTAACAACTCTACTTCCCTACAAAAACCAATATCCTATAAATAATTTCAGTAACTTATCCGTCACGCAAACAAGCAGCCAGTCGCCGCTTATATCTTTTATAGGCTCGATTCGATAAACGATGCAATCTGGTTTCCCGCTTAATATTGCGTCGCCCTGAATATCCAGTTTTAAGATCAGAATCTTGACGAGGACGACGAGTACGCTCAAGATCAAGATCGATTAATTTTTCATATAGGTTCCATGCTTGTATTGCTAACTCTCTCGGGGTCATTAAAAAAGGCCTCACCACAAGCAGATTCTTTCAATGACCTCATCCTAAGATAAATGACAAGGCATTGATATATCGTAAAATACCTAAGGCAACGATTTACTGTGGCTTAGCAGGCACTAGAGATTATCTTGAAACATAAAAATCAGTGTTACCCAGCCCAATTATCACATCTGGCTTTGATGCCTCAAGCAAAAGAATAAATTTCGCTGGCGTATAACTCTGTTTGTGCATTCGTAGCAAATTCATTTTTCTGGACAATAAAAAACCCGCTAAGCCTTACGACTTGCAGGTTTATGTACTTCTTTGAGTCTCATTGCATTCACTAATGGAGGCTGCGGGCGGAATCGAACCGCCGTAGATGGCTTTGCAGGCCACTGCATAACCATTTTGCTACGCAGCCCTAAAAGGGAAATAAAAAAGCCGCGATAGTTCGCGGCTTTTTTTAAATTAATTGGAGCGGGAAACGAGATTCGAACTCGCGACCCCAACCTTGGCAAGGTTGTGCTCTACCACTGAGCTATTCCCGCGCTTCAATTTATTTGATCATTATAAGCTGTTTTTTAGTCTTGTCAACTTTTATTGAACATCAATTGCCAAAACCCAACCTGAACTACCTTTACAATCACCATCTTCAACCTGAACTTTAACAAATGCATTTTTCTTTCCCGCAAAATCCTGGAAATCTACGACAGTTATTGCAGTTCCTTGCGCTATGCGTCTGCAAGATTCAACTTTGCCTTTATCCTCATCTTCACTATCATCAAATGCCGCTATAGCCCCAGGCACGGCAAGCAACTGAATAGGAGATTCAACTTCGTAAGTATTGGGGTTTTTCAAAACATAGCGCTGACCAGTCACAAGATTCTTAGGTCCAGCAGTGGAAATAGTTTCTGAATCACCACCGCTCACCATCATGACAATCAACAGGAAGACGACGCCTCCAACAGCACCAAAAAAAACTTTTGGATTTTTTTCTTTTAAGCTCATCATTGATGAAAACAGCTTTCCAGCCGTTTCTTTTGCTGCATCTACCGATTTTTTAGCGTTTTCTTCATTACTCATTTCGTATCCTCACAATTGTAATTTTTTATTATTTTCAGGTCATTGCTCGAAGCATATTACCTGATTGCCTCGGTAACTCATATACATCAACAATCTAACTACGAGCTGGTACCCTGAGCTTTATTTAACTGTCCGCTTTGAAAAAGCCGACAATTCATCACCAATAATCAACTTGACATGTCAACTTACCACGATAAAAAAACTTTTCAAGTGCTATATGCCTATAGCATTATATTTCAATGATATACATTATTTAAATGAAATCGTAACCTTTTTTAGCCTGTAACAATATCGGTTTATCCTTTTCAGCTACCCGTCGACATTCAAACTGCCAGTAACCTAATCCGACATTCTTCCTGTTACTCAATACAACCGGAAAGTCTTCGCTATTCATAAACATTCGAATAACATCATCATCTTTCAACATAAAACTATCGGTCACAATATAATTCTTTTCATACTCCAGTTCCTTCGCACTATAAAACAGCCCTTTTTGCGGAATATCTTTCCCCGACTCATCAAGCTGAACATAGGTGACAGCAATAGATTGATGAGCCAATAATTGCATACCAAAATTTATTCTGCCGCTTTGCTTATCGACAATGACTTTGTTGACAATCCCTAATGAGCGCTTGTGCTCAGGACCGTCTGTTTTTCTAAAACTGACCAAACTTCCCACTGACAAAACACCCGTTTTTTTAAAAACACCGGACAATAATCTGTCGGACGCCGATTGAACCAGAAACTCCAGATCTTTTTCACCGACAGATTCCAGCGCATTTTGCAGCTCATGAGTTGACTCCAAGCCTACGGCGATATATCGATCCATCCTATCGCTAAAAAATGGCACTCCCTGCAAATTAATTCCCAACCATCTTTGTTCAAGATACTCAAGTAATTCCGCCGAGGGTTTTCCGATATCGTTTTTTAATACATGCATCGAACTGAACCTTGCCTCCGCAGCATTAATCAATTTTTCTTTCTGCTTAAGGGCCTTAAACAATTTGGTAAAGTCCAGATACAGCATCGCCGAATCATTTTTAGCGCTTGCTTCAAATTGATAGTGAGGCGCCTTATCTTCGTCTGTTAAAACGATGCACTGTATTGGCTGACCATTCACCGGCTCTTTTTTTAGACCGACCAAAGAACTTATCGTTTCTATAAAACTATAAACCAAAACAACTTCCTTTTGCATCAAGCCGACAGGATCAGCAAGGCTGAGTAAAAGAATCTGTTTATAACATTCTTCAGGGCTGCTGGCTTTAGTGGATTGGCTTATATCGTTGACGACTTTGGTCGTATTGTTTTTTATTGTTACGCTCAGGTTGTAAAGCGAATGCAAATCTATCCAAACCCAGTCGGGAATCGGCATCCCCATAATAAAATGAACGGCAATGATGCTGCCCAGCCCTTTAATGCAGCGTTGGATCGCTAGTGCCGCATTCTTTCCTTGAAACCAGCCGACACCACGTTTGGTTAATTCCTTAAGCACCATCCAGTAACCGATAGTGAATTCCTTTTCAATCGAAATCAATACGGTCAAAATTTTCTTGTCATTCTCTTCCTTCGGGAAGCCTGCTTTAATCAGCCTGGAACGAAGATAATCTTCAATGACGTGGACACTTGGACGCAAGATCTCCAGCGCATCCAGCCTTAACTGGGTACTCATTTCAACTGCATTAAAATCTATAAGAAAATCATGAAGCAGGCGTGTGGCCAAACCAGGATTAGCCGTAGGTAATTCAGCCACCCAATGTTGTAGCGCCTTTGCCTCAAACTCTTTCAGGCGCAGGGAATTTTTTTGTTGCGTTGGAATAACCAGAAAAAAAGAGTTCTTCACATATACACCGAATTAATTTTAATGCTTTACATTGCCTAACAAAAACTTGCGATGGTGTTGTCTATCCAACTCATTACAGAGACATCAAGCTCCGCCTTTTCTCATCATCATGCCTTTTGATGGGTTATAGCCAATGATTGCAGCCACCATAAACAGGATAAAGGCAGAAAACGTATAAATAAATGCCGGGCTGTTAAACTGACCATACAGGGCAAAGCGGATCAATTCGACCGCCTGGGAAAATGGATTAAATTGCGCCAGATTATAAAGCAGCGCACTGGACTCTTTGATTTTCCATAAAGGATAGAGTGCGGTTGACATAAAAAACATCGGGAAAATCACAAAGTTCATCACGCCGGCAAAATTTTCCAATTGCTTTATGAAAGACGATAACAATAAGCCTAAAGCACCCAGCATTAGTCCCGATAATAACAATGCCGGCAATATCCACAAATAGCCCTGCCAAGGCGCCTGAATATCATAAAACCACGCAATCGCTAAAAACACATACGCTTGCAAAACCGATACACCGGTACCGGCCAGTAATTTACTGAGCAATAAAAACCAGCGCGGCAACGGGCAAACCATCAATATACGCATACTGCCCATCTCACGGTCGTAGACCATCGATAATGAACTCTGCATACCGTTAAACAACTGAATCATGCCGATCAGGCCGGGAGTAATATAAACCTCATAAAGAATATAAGTCTCATAAGGTGGAGTGATCGCAAGCCCTAATGCGGCCCTGAACCCCGCTGCAAATACAAATAACCAGACTAAAGGCCTGACCAATGCAGAAATAAACCGCTCTCTCTGGGTAACAAAACGCCATAGTTCGCGCCAGATGATGCCCCACATGGCGCGCCAATAATGTAGTAACTTCAAGCCGTTTCTCCCTGGGTCAAACTATAAAAAGCATCTTTAATCGTTGGGGCGTTGGTTGTTTCAAGAACATCATCAACCGTTCCGTTAGCTTTGACTTGTCCTTTATGCAATACGATTAGATGGTCGTCAGGATATATTTCATCAATCAAATGACTCGCCCATAAAACTGCCAAGTTTTCTTCGGCAGCTAAACGATGCACATATTCGACAATGGACAACCGACTGGGCACATCCAAACCGACGGTGGGCTCATCCAGTAACAACACCGACGGCTTGTGCAATAACGCCCGGGCAATTTCCACGCGTCGTCTATGCCCGCCATTGAGCTGGCGTACTTTTTCAAAACGCCGATCATACATATTTAAACGTTCCAGCTCCTGCTGAATCCTTTGCTCCGCTTGTTTTCGCCCCATACCATGCAAAGAGGTGTGATAGCGCAGGTTTTGCATGACCGACAAATCCATATCTAAGGTGGTTTGCTGAAAAACCACACCCAGTTTTGACAATGCCGACAGGGTTTGCCGCTTAATATCGAAACCGCATAATTCGATACGCCCTTCTCGCGTGTCATACAAGCGCGTAATCAAGGAAAATAAAGTACTTTTCCCTGCCCCGTTAGGCCCTAACAAAACCGTGCATTCACCTGGTCGAATCTTGAAATTGACCTGAGACAATGCTTTTTTGCCGCCATAGGAAAAACTTAAATCTTCGACGGATAACGCTATCGACGAGTTCATGGCTTTACTGCAACTCCCCACGGATAAGTACCCACGCCGATCGATTTAGTCACGGTTTGACTCTCAAGATCGACAAGCGAAATATCGTTACTGGTACCGTTAGTGGTATACAACCTTTTTTGATCCGGTGAAAACGCCAGATTCCAAACCCGCTGACCGACCAGCAAGTATTTTTCCACTTCAAAAGTCTGGGCATTAACTACTGCGACACGATTTGCAGGCCCTAATGCCACATAGCCGCGCTTTCTGTCCTTATCGATAACCACGCCTACCGGCTGAATTTTATCGGACGTAACGCCTTGCACATCAAACTTGATCGTTTTGACGATCTGCTTGGTTTTAACATCCAGAATCATCAAGGTGCCGGCCATTTCCGAGGTGACCCACAATTGTTGACTGTCGGCTGTAAAGCCAAGCGCCCGGGGACGAGGATCAACCAGAGTATTTTCTACAATAGTATTGGTTTTGGTATCGATCCAATGCACCATATTGGTCGTTTCGGAAGCGCTGGCAACCCAGAGATTATCAGGGCTCACAATGATGCCTTCAGGCTCCACGCCCACCTTAATTTGCTTGATGGCTTTTTTATGCTTAATGTCAATGACAGTTACCTGACTATCATCTTCATTGGATACATAAAGCCGGTCGCCCGCAGGATTTAACGCAAAGGTCTCCGGGTCTTCACCGGACGGCAGCTTTCCGGTTTCTTTGAGCGTCTCGGCATCAATGATCCTGATAGTGTTGTCGTCACTGGTTGCGATATACAAAAACTTATTATCGGGACTGATGGCGATGCCTCTTGGGCGCTGGCCGATTTCGACTGTTTTGATCAATTTACCGGCGATAGGGTCGACAACCGCCAGCGCATTATCTTTTTCAAGTGTAACGAAAACGGTTTCAGCCTGCGCTGTTCCCATCAGTGCGGCCGTCAAAAACAGCCCTAGAACATTTTTCATCATCATTTACTCCATTTACAGGTCGATTCAGGTTGATCATAACCCAAAGTATCGAGTTCGGTTTGGGGATGTAAAAATCCTTCAATCGGCGCGACAGCAACCAATGATCTGGGTGCCGCCAACAAAACGGGCTGCCGCAACTGACCATCCCAAGAGCGGAACGACAAAGGATTGCCTTTGTATCCCTGCAACGCAAACGCATCACTCAACATATAATCCTTTAGCTGGCTTATGTCGTTGGATTTGGTACGGGTGGCTGCCTCGCCGATGGCCCTGACCGCCAGATAAGCGGCATAATCCTGTTCTTCCATCCAGCGCCCCGCCAACTCTTTAAAGCGATTTTGAATCTGCACCGCGCCCCATTGTTCATGGGTTGGATGCCATGCCGTAGCTACCAGTCCCTGTGTACCGATTACCGGCCTTGCATTCCAGGTTCTGTATTCCAGATATTCGCCAAACTGCCCTTGCTCATCGGCAACGACCAGCACGTCATAGTCATCCACCTGGGTAAATACCGCCACATCCGATTGCACCGTGCGCCGCGCATCGTAGGTGTGCTCCCAGGTTTTCTCCTCGACTATTTTCATGCCGAAACGTTTAGCCGCACGTCTAAGCGCATCAGCAAATAAGCGATCTTCCGCCGCAGCGCCAACGACTAAGAACCACTTATTCCAGCGTTTTTTCATCATGTATTGCGCCAACGCATCGGCACGCATTGCCCTACTCGGCAAAATATGCAAAACGTTATTGCGGCATTGCTCATTGCGTAATGCATCATCAATTGTTGCCGCATCAAAGAACAGTTTTTGTTTTGTGGCAGGTAAATCGGCGATTTTGCTTAAAGCATCGGCGGGCAAATTAACAACGACATACGAATATTGATCGCCAACATCTTTGTTAAACGTATCGATAACATTACCATCTAACGGCACAATGAATTTTTTCAGCACAAACTGCTGTTTGGTAAACTGCCCGGTTGTATTATTATCATCAATCGCCAACTGCGCGCCAAAAACCCCCTTGTCTTTGATAAAAACATCCAGGTTAGACAATGGAGGCGGGACTTTCTGTTCTTGCGTGAAATAAGCAATGTTAACCGTCTGTTTAGCCTCCGCATAAACAAGATTTGCACTAAGCAAATGAATAATAAATAGAAACTTAAGAGTTACCCTGAGAAACAAATTAATTGATCGCATCATTTCCTAACAATAATAAATTGCACAGACGCTAATTTTAACGGATTCATTAACTTTGTTTTGTTTTTCGATAAAGCCCATTAGAATCGACCGCTGAAACATCCAAATAATTTACCGCCTTTATTTGTAAAATCAGTCTGTTTGGCTTTGGAAAAATGAGTTTTATTGAGCTAATCAGCTCAGCTGTAAATAGGGATTGACTTCGATCAACAAAGGGTTCAGCATCAATAAAAACATTCCTGATTTCAAGGTTGAATTTAAAGTCAGGGCAAAACCGCCGCCGTTTTTACGGCTTCAATTAAAACTAAAGGGAGATAGAAATGGACGCCAGTACTATACAAACACGACCCGACACCCTCATTAACACCGCCTCATCCCAACGGACAAAAAGCGTGGAAAATAATGAGCCTGCTATCGAAACCCGGCCAGATAACGATCAGGACGATAGCCTACAAGTTCCGAAGGAAACAGTAAACCTTTCCGATACGTCATTAAAACTGTCGACATCGTCACCGGTAAAAAGCACTGATCAACCTGCTGCAATCGAAAATAAAGATCAAGCTCAACAAGCGCTCAGTCAGCTTATCGCCGACTTTCAAAGTAATCCATCTCAAGCGCAAGCCGCTCACAGCAACATATTCGACGGCGCCGTAAAATCATTGTTAGGTTAATACTATTGCCAATGACAATCCCTATATTAAATGGCATATTCATCTATCCGGTAAAGTCATTAACAGGCATTAGCGCAAACAGCTGGCCAGTCACTGAAAAAGGCTTTCAGCACGACAGAAAATGGATGATTATCGACAACGACCGGCAATTCCTCAGCCAGCGGAAATTGCCGAAAATGGCTTTAATTAAAACCGCACTGACCGATAAAAACCTGATTCTGTCCGCACCGGGCATGGAAAATCTATCCCTACCTCTTGAACCTGTTGACGGACACATCATTAACAGCACCATCTGGCATGACCAGTGCGATGCCCGTAGCGTTTCAGCAGACGCTGACCAATGGCTCAGCGATTTTTTAAAATTGGATTGCCGACTGGTTTACCAGCCCGATGAAGTTATTCGACCGGTTGATCCCGACTATGCCAAGCCAACCGACAAAGTGGCGTTTTCTGACGGCTTTCCTTTCCTGATTATTTCTGAAAACTCGCTGGTTGCATTAAATCATCAAATGCAGCTGAATTTACCGATGAACCGTTTCAGGCCCAATCTGGTTATTTCCGGCTGCTCAGCTTATGAAGAAGACAGTTGGCGCGAAATCAGCATTGGCGCCATAAATTTCAGGCTGCCCAAACCCTGCTCCCGCTGTTCTGTTCCGTCCATCGACCAAGAAACCGCGCAAACCGGTAGGGAACCGCTGACCACACTCAATCGCACCCGGAAATGGCAAAATAAAGTTTATTTTGGACAAAACGCTCTGCATGATCAATGCGGACAATTGACCGTCGGTGACGCGGTGCACATCAAATTAACCGGCACAAGACAACCGCCCATTTAGTCAATTTGAGCGAACAGTCAGTTACCTTCCGTTTACAATAACTGATCTCCAAGTTTTGCAACAACTTAAAGAACGTAAAAAAAAATTGAACCCTGATCCGTAAGTCCTCATACTTTTTATCTCAATACCTAAACGCCCTCAACCACTGTTGATCAACCAACACACCCGGCATTTATTGCACATCCCTCTGCTGATTCAAATATAATATCCCTATTAAATTAGTCTAGATTTTCCACTTTTCCGCTAAACTTTTGTATTCTTGTGAGTCGCATATGCAATTTGAAGTGTTTTTAGCTGTTTTCACTGTTTTTACCTTAATAAGGCTTGCATTAAGTTGTGCATTATTCAAAAAGTATCACTCTTTAAATATCCTGGATAAAAACAGCTTCATTATGGATAAAACTTTCCAGCCTCTTAAGTCGTTAAAAATGTTGCTTTGCTCAAAATATAATTCGTTTTTACTCCTTCTTTCTTTTCCATCCCTATCAATGGCGGCTGATGACGCAGGGATTGTTAGCCAGGTGCAATCGTTGGATTTAACTCAGCATTGGTCTGGTTATCTGGCTTTAACTGTTTTTGCTGTTGCCTACATCCTGGCCATGACAGAGGAAGTGACCGAGTTAAAAAAATCCAAGCCTATGGTATTTGCAGCAAGCCTTATCTGGATTTTTATTGCAGTTTTTTATACCAAGGCCGGAATGAACGAACAAGCCGGGGTTGCGTTTCGCGCTACGCTTGAAAGTTATGGCGAACTGTTTTTATTCATCATGGTTTCGATGACTTACTTGAACGCCATGGAAGATCGAGGCGTATTTGACAGTCTGCGAATCTGGCTATTAAGTAAGAATTTCAGCTATCGACAATTATTCTGGATTACCGGCTTTCAGGCATTTTTTATTTCTTCCGGCTGCAACAATCTCACTACCGCCTTACTGATGGGCTCGGTTATTTTGGCTATGGGTAAAGGGTGCCCGCGCTTTGTTACCTTATCCTGCATCAATGTTGTGGTTGCCTCCAATGCTGGCGGCTCATTCAGCCCCTTTGGCGACATCACTACATTGTTAGTATGGCAAAAAGGCGTAGTCCCATTTGGCGATTTCTTTTCTCTGTTGATTCCGGCTATCGTCAATTTCACAATACCTGCAGCCATCATGCATTTCTTTATTCCGAAAGAAAGACCCGCGGCCGTAATGGAAGCCCAGGATATGAAACGGGGCGGCTGGATAATCATCTTCTTGTTCGTATTGACCATCATCACATCGGCTTGCTTCGAAAACTTACTGAGCCTCCCCCCTGCTGCCGGGATGATGATGGGCTTGACCTATTTAAAATTTTTCAGTTATTACCTGCAAAAAACGCGAGACTCCCATTCAATATTAATACCAGTGGATTTGACCGATACCAAAGTCGATCATTTTGCGCCGATGAAATATATGAACAATCCGCAAGCAGAAGCAAATCAACAACTGGCCAAGGAACTGCCTTTCGATATTTTCCAGAAAGTGGCTAATCTGGAATGGGATACCCTGCTGTTTTTTTACGGTGTAATGGTGGGTGTCGGAGGTTTGAGCTTCATCGGCTATATGCAAGTCGCATCCCACCATCTATACGGCAGCATCGATCCCACTGTAGCCAACATTCTGGTAGGTATCGCATCAGCGTTCGTGGATAACGGCACTATCATGTTATCTGTACTGACCATGGCGCCCGATATATCTGAAGGCCAGTGGTTGCTGGTCACATTAACCGCAGGTGTGGGCGGTAGCATGCTAGCGGTCGGTTCCGCTGCGGGCGTGGGCTTAATGGGACAGGCTAAAGGAATTTACACTTTCACCAGTCATTTGAAATGGACGCCGGTCATCGTGCTGGGTTATTTCGGCAGTATCGCCGCACATTTTCTTATCAATGGCCGCTATTTTTAAGACGACAGTAAATAGCTATCGCTAATGAATTGCCTAGATATGGGATCATGATTTTATCGTTTATCTAGGCAGTGATAGCTGCTCTTAGATGAGCTATAAACCCATCATCAAACTGCTTCCATGCTTTTTCAGCCAATGCCGCCTACTTTGATAATCAGGCAAATGTTCAGCGACCAAAGCCCAAAAATGAGCGGAGTGGTTCCTGATCTTGATATGGCAAAGCTCATGCACCACCACGTATTCCAGAACTTCGGGAGGCGCTATGATTAACAGCCAATTGATATTAATGTCATTATGAATGCCGCAACTGCCCCATCGGCTTTTTTGTGTTTTGATTTTAATGGTCTGGGGAAATAGCTGTTTTTTTTCCGCATGCTGTCTGACAAATTGTTCTACCTGACCCTTTGATGCCTTTTTCATCCAACGTATTAACGCTTCTTTTATATCCTCACTATGCTCCTTAGTCATTAATGTGTCGGGAACATGGGCAATAAATTCATGGCTGAATTCTATTTTTATCCTTTTTAATTTTGAAGGCCTTACTGCCAATTTATATGATGCACCCTGATAAGGAATTTCAGAGCCATGACCATAAACAGCCGGAGCTAGTTTTTTATGCTGCTGACTATTAGCTTCAATCTTAGCCAACGTTTGAATTATCCATTGTTGTTTGGTCTGGACAAATTGATGAACTTTATGCTCGGCAACTCTTAACGGCGCAACAACTTCAACTTTACCGAGCGTTACGATAATTCTCGTCTGCGTGGCCCGTTGACTGCGCCGAATCTGGTAGGAAAATGCTTGATTAGAAATGACGGCTCTCTATTTTATGGTGGAACAACATTCGTTACTTAAACCTAATCCGCCTGATTAATCATATGGGTTGCCAGTTGCTGCAAAGCCTGACTCAAATTTTCCCTGAAATTTACGTCCATAGCCACTTCACTCAGTGCTTTATTCATGCATAACATCCACTGATCTCTTGCCGCCTCATCAATTACAAACGGAAAATGCCGCTGCCGTAACCGTGGATGCCCATACTCCTGAATAAACAAATCGGGACCACCCAACCAGCCCGATAAAAATTTGAATAACTTGGTGCGCGCTCCCGACAAATCCGCCGCATGCATAGCCCGAATGCCGGCGGCTTCAGGCAAAGTGTCCATAAAAAAATAAAATCGCTCTACCAAACTTAATATTGCCGTCTCTCCGCCTGCCAGCTCATAAGGTGTTACCTGTATATTTTCTGTCATAATCCAACGCTGTGAAAAAACCATTCGCTCAATAATCTGATATTCTACTAAATATTCTTACCAAGAAGCCCAAACTCTTGTAAGATTTAAAGGTCTATCTTTTCTGTTAACCATTTATTTTTAAGGAATTCAAATAAAATGAGATTAAATACAGCTATTTCACGCCCGGAAGCCGATATTCTGGCAACCAATAAAGTACTGAGAAACACCTATTTATTATTGTCGATGACGTTGATATTCAGCGCTATGACAGCAGGTGCGGCGATGATTCTGGACCTGCCGCATTTCAGCCCGGTCATTACCCTGATTGGGTATTTCGGCCTGCTGTTTTTAACCACAAAATTCAGCAACAGCGGCTTAGGCTTGGTTTTTGTTTTTGCATTAACCGGCTTTATGGGACTAACTCTCGGCCCTATCTTAACCATGTACATTAAGGCCTTCAGCAATGGTCACGAACTGATCATGACGGCATTAGGCGGCACAGGCGTTATATTCCTGGGTCTTTCAGGCTATGCATTAACAACGCGCAAAGATTTCAGCTTTATGGGCGGCTTCCTGATGGTGGGCGTACTGGTCGCATTTCTGGCGGGTCTTGGAGCCATGTTTTTCTCTATACCGGCTTTATCGCTAGCGGTGTCGGCCATGTTTATTCTGCTGATGTCCGGCATGATTTTATTCCAAACCAGTGAAATAATTCACGGCGGTGAAACCAATTATATTTTGGCGACCGTTTCTTTATATGTTTCTATTTACAACCTGTTCTTGAGCTTGCTGCAATTGTTAGGCGTATTCAGTGGCGATGACTAAATAATATTTTACGTTCCCACCCAATAAAAAAGCCCGGCTTACTTGGTAAGCCGGGCTTTTTTATGTATCACTATTTTACGGTTGTGTTTTAGAACCATGTAAACGAATCAATAAAGCAGCCTCATCGTGGCTTAATCCTGAGTTTTGCATTAATTCATTAACACTAGCCCCGCTTCTTACTTTTCGGATGTCTCCACTGTATGGATGAGACGACTGGTCATTTTGCTCAACATCGGCAATCTTTGCCGCTAGATCATCAATTTGTCCGTCTGTAACCGCTATTCGACTATCTACTGCGGCTATCCTGCTATCGATTGTTAAAGCGGCCGAACATAAGCCGGCAATGTCATTGGTATTACTGTGAACAATATCATTAAGAACCTGATAGTCGTGTTTAAGTTTCAGCAGAACACGCACCAGCCAAAACAGTACCGCGAACATAACAACAATAATTATGCCCTCAATGATAAGAGCGGCTACCAAAGGATTATTCATCAAGCAATTTCATCAATATGTTGAATGGGTTCAGCATCTTGTTCTTCCACTTCTTGTTTTTTTCTACGCGGTTGTTTCTCTGGGTGATGATCATCCCGGTCAATTCTTTTTGGCTTTACGACTGGAAAAGAGGGTGATACAGGATGTATTTCTAACATACCGGCCTCCTAATAATTTTGGCGCGAATAATCTTTTTTAATATTAGCAGCTATTTTACTTTATTGTTAATTAAATCAGCATCATGGTTGACTACCAGCGGCGGCTGCCGGAGCCAAATTTAATAATTTGGCACGTTCTTCATCATTAGCGCCATAACGGGCAAAAGCTTGCGACATTAAAACCAACACCACTCGTCTATTCTTAAACCGACCCGCTTCTGCCTTGTTATCGCCAATAGGATGGAATTCTCCATAACCAATTGCTGACAACCGGAGAGGATTAATGCCTTCCTTAACAAACTCGTGTACAACGCTGGTTGCCCGAGCGGATGACAAATCCCAATTCGACCTGAATTTTATGTTATCGATAGGAATATTGTCGGTATGCCCTTCAATATTAATCATATTGGGTAATGGATTAATGACTTCAACAACCTTTTTCAAGACAGGAAGCGCTTTTTTGGATAATTCCGCTTCACCACTAAAAAACAACATTTCGCTATTCATTTCCAGCTCTATCCAATAGTCGTTTTTTTTCACTGACACCAGATTCTCATCAATAAAAGGCGCTAAAACCTGTTCTAATTGCTCTGACACCTGACTTAACTGCTTTCTTTCTTTTAATATTGCTTCACTCAACTCGCGTCTTTCTTCAACATCCTGCGTCGCTGGATTTTCTAAAGGAATGGGTTGAATAGTTGTCGGCAAAGTGCCTATTTGAATGGGGTCAATCTGATCGAGCTGCTGCTCTTTATTTGAAAAAGCTTCGCCTAATGCATTGGACAGTGCCTTATACTTCCCTTCATTGACCGAAGAGATTGCATACATGACCACAAAAAATGCAAATAGCAAGGTTATGAAATCCGCGTATGACACCATCCATCGGTCATGATTATTAGTATTTGCTATACGTCTTTTCCTACGTCTAGCCATACCTAGTTTTTATAAGAATCATACAAATAGCCGCCCAATTTCAACTTGATATTCCTTGGGTTTTCGCCCTCTGCAATAGAGATGATGCCCTCAACCAGCATTTCTCGGGCCTGGGTCAATGCAAGCACATGAGCTTTTAGTTTATTGGCAACCGGCAAAAAAAATAAGTTGGCGGAACCTACGCCATAGATTGTCGCGACAAAAGCGGTTGCTATGCCTTGACCTAAAAGCTCCGGATTAGTCAGATTCTGCATAACATGAATTAGGCCCATGACAGCGCCGAGAATGCCTATCGTCGGCGCATAGCCGCCCATCGCCTCATATAGCCCTGCAGCCTGTAAGCCCATACTTTCTTTGGAGTCTATATCCATATCCAAGATGTCGCGGATGGCGGCAGAATCATTTCCGTCAGCTAACAACTGCAATCCTTTTTTTATAAACGGATCTTTTTCATCAGGTATCGCATTTTCAAGACCCAGTAAACCTTCCTTTCGCGCCAAATGGCTCCAAAAAATCACCTTGTCAATTTGCGCCGAAAGATCCATTTCCTTCGGTAATAACACCCACGAAAACATTTTCATGCTTCTGACAAAAGTGGCTTGCGGAAATTGCAAAAAAGTTGCCCCGAATGTACCGCCAAACACAATAATAAGCGCAGGAATGTTGAGCAACGAATTGACATCACCGCCATCCAGCATGATTCCCAACAGAATCGCACCGACACCGACAATAACACCCGCGATACTTAAAATATCCATTTTTAGTTTCTAGATTGACCGCTATGAACTATCAATCGTTTGTCCATTCAGACATTCTTGAACGCAATCTCAACACGGCCTGAGTGCTGATTTGGCTGACTCTGGATTCACTGATGTTTAGAACTTCACCGATTTCGCGCAGATTAAGTTCTTCATCATAATAAAGCGAAATAACCAAACGCTCACGTTCGGGCAAGCCCATGATGGCGTTTGCCAGCGCCTGCTCAAAACCTTCGCGACTTAAAATGTCTGACAGGCTTTCCTCCTGATCCATGGCTTCGTCAAGATAATGATCGCCATCTTGCGCCAATTCTTCGACACTGAAGACACGGCAGCTGCTTGAATCCTGGAGAATGCGATTATATTCATCTATGGCTATACCTAAATGCTCAGCCACATCGATGTCTCTTGCCTCGCGCCCGGTTCTATTCTCGATGGTCCGTATAGCGTCGGAAACCATGCGCGATTTTTTATGCACGGAACGAGGCGTCCAGTCACTGCGCCTGACCTCATCCAGCATAGAACCACGAATACGAATTCCGGCATAAGTATCAAAGCTGGCCCCTTGCGAGGCATCATAATTCTTGATAGCTTCCAATAAGCCGAGCATCCCTGCCTGAATTAAATCATCTACTTGAACAGAATCAGGTAATCTGCCCAATAAGTGGTAGGCAATGCGCTTAACTAGCGGTGCATGCTGCATGACACGTTCATCCGTGCCTCCAGCCTGTACCGCAGTGTACATTGCCACGCCGCTCATGCGACATCCTTTTGGGATCCGTATTGAATCATTCTTTCAATAAAAAACTCGATATAACCGCCCGCTTGAGATTTCAGCGGCCAACTATCAATTCTTGCGGCTATGGTTTTCAGCGCAAGAGAAGCCTTGCTTCTGGGAAAGCCCACAACAACCGGGCTTTGTTTTTGAACTGATTTGCGCAAATATTCGTCGTACGGCACCGCACCTGCAAACTTCAGCGTAACATCCAGATAGCGATCCGTTACTTTACTTAGCTTCAGAAATAACGCTTGACCTTGCTGAACCGTTTGAACCATATTGGTTATCACATGAAAATGGGACAAACCATAATCTCTGTTAAGCAATTTAATAAATGCATAAGCATCGGTTAACGATGTTGGCTCATCGCAAACAACCACGATAATTTCCTGACAGGCGCGGGCAAAATTTACCACACTTGCCGATATGCCGGCCGCTGTATCCACAATTAATACATCGATATCCTGATCGATCTCGCTAAAAGCATGGATAACTGAAGCTTGCTCAACCGTAGTGAGTTCAGACATCTTCTGAATACCGGATGCCCCTGGAATTATTCTTAAACCGGCAGGTCCATCCATCATGATTTCATCTAACGTTTTTTCCCCCGACAGCACATGAGAAAGGTTGAACTTGGGATATACGCCCAACAAAATGTCGACATTCGCCAGTCCCATGTCGGCATCCATTAACACCACTCGCTGCCCCATCTGTGCCAAGGCTATGCCGACGTTAACCGACAAGTTTGTTTTGCCTACGCCACCTTTGCCGCTGGTGACCGCAATAACGCGGACAGGTTTCATCTTATTCATTTTTCTTATCCCGGCTGCTTGATCAGGTTGCTTATGCATAGCCTTGCGCCGCCCAAGCTTCATTATTTACATCGTTATAGTCGCTTTCTTGTTCCAACTCGGCCACACATTGTGCGATTAAAGTCCGGGCACAAGGGTTATGCATATCTTCAGGCACTTGCTGTCCGTCGGCAATAAAGGACAACGGCAGGTTATTCTCTATTATTGAAGACACTGCCGAACCAATCGTGGCAGCTTCGTCAAGTTTAGTCAAAATACTCGCATGAGGTTCAAAAACCTGAAAAGCTTTGATAATTTCATTCATGGCTTTATATTCGGTCGCAGCCGACATCACCAGATAGGATTTAATCGCTATGCCACTTTGTTGCAGCGTATTAATCTGTTCAACTAGCTTCATGTCGCGTTGGCTCATGCCGGCAGTATCGATCAAAATAAGGCGCTTGTCTGCAAAACCATTGATCAGATTGCGTAATTCAGCGGCACTCGATGCCACCCGAACAGGAACGTCAAGTATCCGTCCGTAGGTATTAAGTTGCTCATGTGCGCCAATACGATAATTATCGGTGGTAATCAAGGCGACCTGTCTTGGTCCGTGTTTTAAAATAAATTTGGCAGCCAGCTTGGCAATCGTTGTAGTTTTTCCAACGCCGGTAGGTCCTACTAGAGCAGCGATGCCGCCATTCTGTAATAAATCCTCGTTAGCTACAGGCAATACTTTAGCCAACAGCTCTTGGGCCTGGGCAAAAACAAGCTCAGGGTCAGTATGATTAGTAAAGCGATTGGCAATTTTAACACTCAATTTTCTTGAAATACTCATCCCTGCCAACCGTTGTAGCAGATCAGCACGAACCGGATTGGTTTGAGACATTGCCCCCCAACTAACGCTGGACAGCTTAGAGTCCATCGCAGATCTTAAGGACTTAAGCTCCTTGCTCATTTCCATTAGCAGATTATCAGATGGACTGCTCTGCTTTTCGGCTGGAATAGCTATTTGCATAGGTCGTTCCGCTTGCTTAGGCCTTTGTGTTACAGCAGGTGCAACCGGTTTAGCGACTTTTGCCGCTACTGTTTCCATATTTCCGCGTAGATGTACTTTTTCTGCATAGCCGACATATTGGTCAATATTCCGGCGCACTGGAGGACGCTCAGGCACGAAACCATCCGCACTTTGTTTTCTCTGGCTGCTCAATACATGCAAACGATTTTTTTCGGCTTCAAAATCAGGCAAATCAATTTTTCTAGTTTCCCGACTGCCATGAGTGTCACTGTCGGTAGGATAGCGTTGCGACCGTGCCGAGGACTGTTGTTCTGCTGCCTGTTTTTGCAGCTTACTCTGAATCAGCTGTTCATCAAAATCCCGTGCTGCAACAATCTCAACACCTCCATCAACAGATCTGTTTGACATGATGACTGCATCTGCGCCTAATTCTTCCTTAACCATTCGCATGGCTTGGCGTATATCCTCAGCAAAAAAACGTTTAATTTTCATAACTTAGCCTCATGTACTATGTTCTTCGTCCGACAGTTGAAACTACTTTGATCTGGCGATCAGCAGGTATTTCATTGTATGCCAAGACATGTAATCCGGGAATGGAATGGCGAACGAATCGGGATAACCAGGGGCGGATATAAGAAGAAACCAGCAACACCGCCGTTTGTCCTTCCATTTCCATCTTCTGCATACTTTCTTGCAATGATGTGTGCATTTGTTCTGCTAACCCTGGTTCGATCCCGACACCACTTTCACCTGCCGTTTGCAAAGACTTATGCAACAATTGTTCCAATTCATGCTCCAACGTAATAACCGGCAGCTCATCCTGCATCCCACTGATTTCATGGATAATTAATCGGCCTAATGAGGCACGTACCGCCGACGTCAGGATGTCAGGATCTTGACTCCTGAGCCCATACTCCGCCAAAGTTTCGACTATGCTGCGCATATCCCGAATAGGCACATGTTCTTGCAACAGGTTTTGCAACACTTTGACCACCACACCTAGCGGCAATGTTTTCGGAACCAGGTCCTCAACCAGTTTAGGAGCCGACTTAGACAAATTATCAAGAATCTTATGCGCCTCTTCATACCCGAACAATTCATGGGCATGCGACTGCAAAAGATGACTTAGGTGAGTCGCCACCACAGTTCCCGGGTCAACTACAGTATATCCCAAGGTCTGCGCATGATCTTTCTGGTTCGGCTCTATCCATACCGCATCCAGGCCAAAAGCAGGATCCTTACATTCTTTGCCCCTCAATGTACCGAAAACGCGGCCCGGATTAATCGCCATCTCCATATCCGGCATAATTTCAGACTCACCTACCGTCACTCCCATCAGCGAAATCCGGTAGGCTGTAGGACTTAAATCAAGGTTATCGCGAATATGCACCGATGGAATTAAAAAACCCAATTCTTGAGACAGTTTCTTTCGTACGCCTTTGATACGAACCATCAGCTGTCCGCCCTGATTTTTGTCCACCAATGGAATCAGTCGATAACCGACTTCCAGGCCGACGACATCAACCGGCATCACATCATCCCAGCCCAACTCTTTGGCTTCAGGAGCGGGGGCGTTAAGAGCCAGCTCCTGCGGACGATCAATAGTAACCAGTTCGGCTTCTTTATGTTTCTTTTCAATTAAATAAGCGGAACCGCCTAGAATTGCAGCCAACAAGATAAAGACCATATTCGGCATGCCGGGAATGATACCCAGCGCGCCTACCACCGCTGCGGTAACCGTCAACGCTTTGGGATTGGCAAATAGCTGCGCGGTGACCTGTTGGCCGATATTTTCACCCGTGCTGCCAACCTTGGTGACAACCAGTGCAGACGCCACCGACAATAACAACGAAGGAATTTGAGCGACTAAGCCATCGCCAATGGACAATAATACATATATCTTACCTGCCTCGGCGAAACTCAGATCATGCTGCAGAACGCCAATCGCCAAGCCGCCAATCATGTTGACAAATAAAATGATAATCCCGGCAATCGCATCGCCCCTGACAAACTTGCTGGCACCATCCATAGAACCGTAAAAATCGGCTTCGGTAGCGACTTCGGCACGCCGCTCACGTGCCTCATCCTGAGTAAGCAAGCCTGCATTCAGATCCGCGTCGATCGCCATTTGCTTGCCCGGCATCGCATCCAGCGTAAACCTGGCCCCAACTTCGGCAATCCGTCCGGCGCCTTTGGTAACGACCATGAAATTGATAATAACCAGGATGGAAAAAACCACCAGACCAACGGCAAAGTTACCGCCGATAACGAAAGCGCCAAAGGCTTCAATCACCTTTCCGGCCGCATCGCCGCCTTTATGTCCTTCAATCAATACGACACGCGTCGAAGCCACGTTCAGCGCCAAACGCAATATGGTCGCAAGCAGAATGACGGTGGGAAATGAGGCAAATTCCAATGGTTTAAGCGTATAAACAACAACCAGCAGAATGATTAACGAAAAAGCGATATTAAAGGTAAAAAACAGGTCAAGTACGAATGCCGGCAACGGCAATATCAGCATCGACAATACCATGACGATGACTAATGGCGCTCCCAGCTCAGCTTTGCTCAGTACCGATAACGCTGCCTTTAATTTAGTAAAATCCATACCCGGCTAATCCCGTTTAAATTCATCAGGCACTTTAATATCTTCCGGCGGCAATGGCGCTCTCCAGTCATTTTTCTGTGCCGATTTTAGCTGATAGACATAGGCAAGTATTTGCGCCACCGCTAAATAAAGCCCCTGCGGTATCTCTCTATCCAACTCAGTCGAATAATACAAAGCCCGGGCTAAAGGCGGCGACGCCACCAGCGGCACATCTGCGCCTATCGCTACGTTGCGAATCTGTGCGGCTATCAAATCGACACCTTTAGCAACCAGTGTCGGCGCGCTGTTTGAGTTTTGATCATATCTTAAAGCCACTGCATAATGGCTGGGATTAGTAACAATAACATCGGCTTTCGGCACTTCCGCCATCATACGATTTTGCGCCATATCCATTTGCATCCTGCGCTGCCGTCCCTTCACTTCGGGACTACCCTCGGAATCTTTATGCTCGTCCTTGATTTCCTGCAAAGTCATTTTCAGCTTCTTGCTGTGATCCCACAACTGATAGGGCACGTCAATCATCGCAATTAATATCAATGAGGCGCTAAGCAGCAAAAAGCACATGCCGATGATGTTTAGCGCATGGGCGACCGATTGCTCCATGTGCTCAGTGCCCAGGCCGAGCAATTCATTTATATAGGATCGGTACAAAGCCACTGCGACAGCAAAAACCAATAAAATCTTCAATAACGCTTTGAGCATCTCCACCAATCCCCGAACGGCAAACAGCCGGGGTATGCCCTTGATGGGATCTAATTTTTCCAGTTTCGGAGAAATAGCCTCCCAGCTAAATATCCAGCCGCCCAATGATATGGGGGCGATAATGGCGATAACGACGGTCAGCGCGAAGAACGGCGCAATCAGCATCAGACCATCCATCATTACCTGCTTAAGGTGCAGCATGAGGCTCAGCGGGTCAAAAATGGTTGCACGGCTTAATTGAAACTCAGTCCGCATCATCTCCAATAATCCCTTACCGATTTTCTCTCCCTGCATAAGCAACAATGTTGCGCTAGCTATCAGGATAGCAAACGTATTAAGCTCTCTGGAGCGGGCGATCTGACCTTTTTTCCTGGCGTCTTCTAAACGCTTACCGGTAGGTTCTTCTGTTTTTTCTTGATCTGAATCTTCAGCCATAATCTATAGTCGCAGCAACTGCCCGATCAAGTCGTAGGCATCCGTCAACATGCCGGAAAACTGATCCAGCACATCAGGCAAGGTTCGCCAAACCAACAATAATCCCAACATCAAGGTTACCGGGAATCCCACTGAAAAAATTTGCAACTGCGGTGCCGCTCTGGCCGCCACGCCAAAAATAACATTGACCAACAACAAACTGGCAATAACAGGCATCGATAACAATAAGCCGCCCGCAAACATCCGGCTGCTCCACAAGAGAATCGACCATATACCCGCCGTATCGATACTGTTAAGACCAATAGGCAAAGTTCTAAAACTATCCAGCAGCATTTGTATCAACAACAAGTGTCCATCTAAACTGATAAAAATTAATGTAGTGGTCACTGTATAGATCTGCGCGACCACAGGCACCTGCTCCCCGCTTTGCGGATCGACCATCATCGAAAAACCCAAGCCCATGCTTAAAGCGACGCCTTGCCCAGCAAAAACGATCGCGGCAAAAACCAACTGTAGAATAAAACCGCTCGTTAAACCGATCATAATCTGCGCAATAGCCATCATAAATCCGGTGTAGCTAAACATCTCAACAGCCGGCAAAGGGGGAAGCAAAGGCATGACAACCAGCGTTATTGCGACCGAAAGAATCAGCCGGACCCGGGCCGGTACGGCTCGAATGCTAAACAACGGCACGGATACAAACATGGCACTAATACGCATTAACGGCCATATAAATAATGCCGCCTGGTTGAGAATCTGCGCTTCGGTAAAATTCAAAGTTCAACCAATTAAATGAGGAATATCCCTGATCAAACCCTGGAAATAATCAAGAAACATTTGCAGCATTCCCGGCCCCATAATCATCAAAACCAGGCCGATGACGATTACCTTGGGTACAAATGTCAACGTCGCCTCATTAATTTGGGTGGCCGCCTGAAACATCGCGATAATCAAGCCTACTGCCAAAGACGGCAATAACACCGGCGCAGTCAGCTTGATCGCAACAATCATCGCTTCCTGTCCAACCATATAAACAGTTTCCGGTACCATAACTTACCTTGAGTCGCTATCAGCTAACATAAAAACTTGCCGCCAACATTTCCATGATCAAAGACCAGCCGTCAGCAAGAACAAACAACATTATTTTAAATGGGAGGGAAATAATCATTGGCGACAACATCATCATGCCCATTGACATCAGTACACTGGCAACGACCAAATCGATAATCAAAAAAGGTAAGAAAATCAGAAAGCCTATTTGAAATGCTGTTTTTAACTCACTGGTTACAAATGCCGGCAGCAATAATGAAAACGGCACATTTTCGGCTGACTCCAGCTCTGCATTGCCGGAAATCCTGATAAATAATGCCAGGTCAGCCTCTCTAGTCTGTTTTAGCATAAATTGCCTGAATGGCTCCGAAGCCTTTTCGATCGCGACACTCACATCGATCTTGTCTTCCAGATAAGGCTGGACAGCTTCGGCATTCACCTTGTCAAAAACCGGCATCATAATGAAAATAGTCAAAAACATGGATAAACCTAACAACACCTGATTACTCGGCGCCTGTCCGGTACCTAAAGCCGTTCGTAACAAACTTAGCACAATCATGATTCGGGTAAATGAAGTCATGGTCAACAACAGTGCCGGCAACACGGTTAACAACGTCATTAACGCCAAAATCTGGATTGTTACCGAATAAGTCTGCGCACCTTGCTTGCCCGCAGTAACAGTAACGGCTTCAATCCCCGCTGCGGCATAAGCGGGTGTTTCGATCAACAAAAAGGCAGTGGTAATAATCAGCAACTGAAACAAAATGCTTTTATGCATCAGAGCGTCCTTTCATTACTTGTTTCACAATTGCACTAAATCCGCTGTCTTTAGCGATAGACGACGGCTCGCTGCTGCTCAAGCAATCGTCGCCCTCCAACACATGCAAAGCGTCTATACGTCCCGGCGTTACACCCAAAATAAGCTGTTTTTTTCCGACTTGGAGCAAAATGATTTTTTCCCGCATACCTAACGACAAGCCACCCACAATGCGCATTTTTTCCGCACCGCTGACAGAGACTCCACTTAACTTACGCATTCCCCATACACAGAGAAAAAACATGCCTAAGACTATCAGCAGTCCAACACTCCAATGGAGCATATCACCGGAAGAAATCGTTCTGACTGTCTGTTTTGGAACGTCGGCTCCCGTCACAGCAAAACAGGCAGGGAACCACCAGAACATCAACCACGCGACGATCATTTTTTTAGGCATTAGGCTAATCTTTTAACACGTTCCGATGGACTTATCACGTCGGTTAAGCGAATACCGAATTTATCATTGATCACCACCACTTCACCATGCGCGATCAGTGTGCCGTTTACCAGTACATCAAGAGGCTCTCCGGCAAAACGCTCCAACTCAACAACCGAGCCCTGATTTAACTGCAAAAGATTTCTGATATTAATCTGTGTCCGACCTATTTCCATAGAAATAGTAACGGGAACATCCAAAATAACATCAAGATTGATCTCATCACTTGCGGCTGAAGACGATCTTTTATCTTCAAACTGATTATTAAATTCCTGAAATGCAGCAGCCTCGAAATCATCAATCGTTTCCCCATCTTCAGGTGCATTTGGATATTCACTCATCTTCTTTCCCAACTTAATATTGTTATAATCAAAGCCTAAAGCGCGTCAGGTTGGTTCAAGACCTTACTTTATCGATAATTTGTATTGCATAATTACCGTCCGATATGCCGACTTTACCTTCAAACACAGGAATTCCTTCCGCTTTAAGAATCACTGTTTCCGGCATATCAATAGGTATTACGTCGCCTTTTTTTAACCGCATAACGTCCCTTATAGTCATGCTTTTTTCGACCAGAAGACTATTTATACTCACCTCCGCTCTCAGCACTTCTCCACGCAAGGCAGCCTGCCAACCACCATCAACCTCGCCACTATCGCTACTGATTGCATCCAACAATTCCCGGATTGGTTCAAGCATTGCATAGGGCATAGCGATGTTGACGTCGCCGCCACCGCCTTCCAGCTCAACATGAATGGTAGAGATTACAATAATCTCTCCAGGCCCGATAATGTTCGCAAACCGTGGATTAATTTCTGCACCGACATATTCAAAGTCAAGTTCCATAACCGGCTTCCAGGCTTCCTTCAAATCCTTGAAAATCATATCAATGATTATCCGAACTACGCGCATCTCAGTCGGTGTAAATTCCCGTCCTTCGGTCTGATTGTAAAATTGTCCTGCACCACCGAAAAAATTGTCGACCACTGTGAACACCAGACGCGGATCGATAACTATCAATGCTTTACCGCGCAACGGATTAAATCGAACAATTGTTAAATTGGTCGGGACCAGCAGACCTTGTATATACTCAGAAAATTTTTGGACCTGAATGCCCGATATAAAAATTTCTGCCGAACGACGTAGAAAGTTGAATAAGGAAATACGGATAAACCTGGCAAACCGTTCATTAACCATTTCCAGGGTCGGCATACGACCACGAACAATTCTTTCCTGACTGGCAAAGTCATACTCTCTAACAACGCCTTTTTCATAAAATTCTTCAGTGCCCGTCTCAGAAAAAAACTCGGAATCATCCTCTGTTTCAATATCTCCGTCGCTAACACCGTTTAGCAGTGCATCGATTTCTGCCTGCGAGAGTAAATCACTCATGTTATTGCATTACAAATGAAGTAAAAAATATCTCTTTAACCTGCCCCTTGCCTGCCATTTTTACTAAAACGGCAGTTACATCATCTAACATGGCCTTACCTAACATCTCCTTTCCTTCACGAGTATTCAAATTAGCCGGATCCTGCGCACCAATCAGCATCAACAGATTATTGCGTATCATAGGTTCATTTTTTTTCAGAATCTCAATAGTTTCAGCGCCTTCAACCAATATAGATACTGTAATCCGTCCGTGTTGGACTGTCGCTCCCTTCGGAAAATCGACAACAATAGGCTTGCTCATATCAAAATAGAGATTTTCTGCATGAGCTGCTTCGGCTTCATCAACATGCTCAGCTTTTTCGCTTTTAGATGAATCCCCTTTCATAAGGAAGAAAGTGACACCGCCACCCGCTGCTAATAAAATTACTGCCGCGACAATCATGATGATCAGTTTTTTAGGAGACGATTTTCCTTCACCGCTTTCTTGCTCAAGCTCAGCCATGTTACAAACCCTTTAATTTTTAATCATTAATTAAGCAATTTAAAGACCATAGAATAATAATACGTGTAGAAACAAACTATTAAAAAATCCACTTACATCTGTAAATAATACTAACAAACAGCTGAATGCTATCATTGATCAACATCCTAAAATCAAATCATACAAGAAAAAAGATCCTTTTAAAAGAATAAGATAGGAATGCTTATAAATGTTAATAATTAACTACGCCAAGTATCAATTACTTGACCTCAAATAGTGAAGTAAAGACATACGAAGAATTGCAGCCTTAGGAAATGAAGCCGCCAAAAAACCGACACTCATTACATACATAACTTTTTACCATAACCATTAAATCACTCCGCGACAATGCTCTTGATGGCTATATGCAACTTCGAATCAAAGCAACAACTCCTTAGGGGAAAATAAAATGCCATCGAAACCAAAGCAACCTAAACAGTTTATTGTATTAATGACCGGCAATATCGATGTTAATCATTCATCATTGAAACACCGACGCCAGAATATTATTGTAGCTACCCAACACGATGATATTTTAATGCGCATTGAAACGACTCAATTCGACCTGATACTCATTGACTCCACTGTAGACTGCTCGGACGAATCAGTTTCTTCGGCAGCGACCCTCCCCACATCTGAAATCGTATTTCCGTCATCAATGCAGTCGGAGCTTATCGGCCAGATCAAAGACCCTGCCGGTAGAAACAGTAAAACACCGGTCATTATTATTAATCCGATAAAAGATTCCTGGAATAATCAACAAGGTCCAACTGCATTTGATGATAGCCTGACTGGACCTATAACAGAGCAACAGCTCAACGAGATTATAGACCTTTGGCAAACAAAGGCTTTAGCTCTGGATTATATCCAAATAATCCAGAGTAAAACCAAAAATAACCAGCGCCTTACGTTGACCCTTTTTGAAAAACTGTTCGAAGAACTTCCTTTGCAAGTCATTGACATTAAAAATGCACTGGGAAACAAGCAGTACGACCTTGCCCAAGAAATTACGCATAAATTGAATGGCTCGGTGAGTTTTTGCGGCCTAATGGATATCCAACAACCGGCAAATGCACTGGAAAGCTGTCTGTTATTCACCAATAATTATGCCGATGCGTATCAACACTTTCTGACGCTTCAGCAATGCACCTTAAATTTTACACGCCACCAAAAATTCATCCTGGCAAATCTCGGCAAATGCTAAACCCATAAAAAAAGCCCTTAAAGGGCTTTTTTTATGGGTGCAAAAACCGATTTTAGTCCAACTCGTCAAGCAATGCCTGGGCAGTCTTTTTTTGCTCCATTGTACCTTGCTCAAGTACTTCTTTAGCAATATCTTTGGCCGCAACTGCATCGCCCATATCGACATAGGCTTTTGCCAAATCCAGCTTCGTTTCCAACTCGTCCATATCGGTGAGATCAGAAACACCAAATTCATCATATTGCCCGCTTGTTGTTAGTGGCAGGTCCAAATCAAAATCAAAGTCAAAATCGCTGCCAAAATCATCATTAAAATCTAATGTCTTATCCGCAGAAAAATCAATATTCCCGGTTTCTTTTGTATCTGTATTATTGGAACTAATATTAAATTCATACGATTCGAATTCCTGAGATTTGGCGTTCAGCGGCGTCTCCGATGGCATCTCTAATAAGATACTGGGAGCAGTAAAATTTTGCTCCGCCTCATCTGATGTTTTGCTATCCATTGAGAACGAACTTAAGTCGAAATCAATTTCTTCTATCTGGATTCCTGACGACTTATCCGTCACAATGCTCGACGCTATAACTCCTTGCTCCGCCTCATCGGATGCTTTGCTATCCATTGAGAACGAGCTTAAGTCGAAATCAATTTCTTCTATCTGGATTCCTGACGACTTATCCGTAACAATGCTGGACGCTATGACTCCTTGTTCCGCTTCATCGGACTCCTTGCTATCCATTGAGAATGAGCTTAAGTCAAAATCAATTTCTTCTATCTGGATTCCTGGCGACTTATCTGCAACAGTACTGGACGCTATAACATCTTGCTCTACCTCATCGGATGCTTTGTTATCCAGTGAGAACGAGCTTAAGTCAAAATCAATTTCTTCTATCTGAATTCCTGGCGACTTATCCGTCACAATGCTCGACGCTATAATACCTTGCTCCGCCTCATCGGACTCCTTACTATCCATTGAGAACGAACTTAAGTCGAAATCAATTTCTTCTATCTGGATTCCTGACGACTTATCCGTCACAATGCTCGACGCTATAACTCCTTGCTCCGCCTCATCGGATGCTTTGCTATCCATTGAGAACGAGCTTAAATCGAAATCAATTTCTTCTATCTGGATTCCTGACGACTTATCCGTCACAATGCTCGACGCTATAACTCCTTGCTCCGCCTCATCGGATGCTTTGCTATCCATTGAGAACGAGCTTAAGTCGAAATCAATTTCTTCTATCTGGATTCCTGACGACTTATCTGCAACAGTACTGGACGCTATAACATCTTGCTCTACCTCATCGGATGCTTTGTTATCCAGTGAGAACGAGCTTAAGTCAAAATCAATTTCTTCTATCTGAATTCCTGGCGACTTATCCGTCACAATGCTCGACGCTATAATACCTTGCTCCGCCTCATCGGACTCCTTACTATCCATTGAGAACGAACTTAAGTCGAAATCAATTTCTTCTATCTGGATTCCTGACGACTTATCCGTCACAATGCTCGACGCTATAACTCCTTGCTCCGCCTCATCGGATGCTTTGCTATCCATTGAGAACGAGCTTAAGTCGAAATCAATTTCTTCTATCTGGATTCCTGACGACTTATCCGTCACAATGCTCGACGCTATAACTCCTTGCTCCGCCTCATCGGATTCTTTGCTATCCATTGAGAACGAACTTAAGTCGAAATCAATTTCCTCTATCTGGATTCCTGGCGACTTATCCGCAACAGTACTGGACGCTATAACACCTTGCTCCGCCTCAAAGGATTCCTTAACTTCATCATTACTTTCAACGTATGTCTTGTCAGCTACTGCAAACAGATCATTCCCAAAAGAAAATAATGGCGAATCAGGACAAATTTCACGCCCCATCTCGGACGCTTTTTCCCAAAAATCAACCTCATTCCGTTTACCTACCGCTACCAATTCATTGGCATAAGCTTCAAAAGCCGCTTTGCTTTCGTTAGCATAAAAAATTTCCAGCAACTTCAGTTTACATTCATCGCGATTCGGCTGGTCTTTAATAGCCTGCCGTATTAATTCTTCGGCCTGCTGATAACGACCATAAGCAAGATACACATCAGCCTCGGATATAGGATCAATTTCCCCTTGATCTGTATCAAATGAATCAAAATCACTCGGTGTAAATTCACTTAAGAAAGAACTTTCGCCTATTGTACCGACATCATGAGTTGTACTATCTTCGACCAGCGGCACCGAAAGACTTTCATCGGCTTCAGGCACTTTAATTATAATAGAAGAGGCGAACATACTCTCTGTATTCGTTTCCTCCTCAACTTTGCGTTTTCGCCACCAAAGCCATCCAATCAATGCAAAAATTGCCGACCCGACACCGCCTACCCCCAGATAGTAAGGATCGAATAAGCTGCCGGCTTCAGGTTCCGGTTGAACTGCCGGCTTTATTGGCTGTACCGGCGGCTGAGCAGCTGTTTGCTGCGGAACAGGGGATAATTGATTCGCGGGGTTGGCTGCCACAACCTCGTTTGGTATTGGCTCGGCTGGTTGAGGGGTTGGTGCTACTTGGGCTTCAAGTTTGACTGTCGTAACTTCGCCGGGCCTTGACTCAGTTGGTTGAGGAGTTGGCGTTACTTGGGCCGCAGGTTTGGCCGGTACGACCTCTTCCGGCGCTGCTTGCTCTTGGACAACGGGATTTGTCCGAGGCTGATTTTGCAAAGCCGCCAGCTGTTGATCCTTTAGAGCAATCAATTCCTGCATCATCGCCAACTGTTTTTCCAGTTCCGCTATTTTGCTCTGTATTGCGCTATCCGTCGGCACAGCCTCACTTGCACTCGCCTCAGCTTTACCTGTCACGACCTCCGATGTATTAGCCGCTTTCTTTTTAACACTTGTCTGTTCATTCACCGATGCTACAACGGCACGATCAGCGACCGCTGCTTTAGTCGGGGCCAGCAGAGTTAACTGATTATCGACCGGCTTTTCACTTGCTGCGTCAATGTGAACACTAGGAGCCGAGTGATTTTTCCAGGCTTGTGTATGCCGGTTAAATTCTGCTAATGCCTGATTTCGTGATAATTTTACAACGGCTTCTCTTTCAGGGATCCTCAGCATCTTTCCAGACATTAAGGCATGGACATTTCCTTTATAGAATGCATGAGGATTTGCTTCATAAATCGCAATCATCATTTGCTCTATGGAAACATCACTCTGCCCTCGTGCCCGTTCAGCCACGCTCCAAAGCGTATCATTGCCAAGTGTAGGTCCATATTCGTCTTCACTGTCTTGTCCATTTGCATGCGATTGACGTTGAGGCGTAGCGGCTGTCGGCTGTACATAACTTTCAGTGCCGGTTGAAACGGGAGCCGTTGCTTGGTTATAAACTGAAGGAGGATCTACCAATACGGTAAATTCGCGATATAAATTACCTTTGGGCCAGCTTACTTCGAGCAAAAAATCCAAAAAAGGTTCTTTTAACGCTTCCTTCGAAGTCAGCTTAATGACTGTCGTTCCATTAGATTGGGCAATGGTTTCAAATTTAATTTTCGACAGAAAATAGTTCCAGGCCACGCCGGCCTGATCGAATTTTTCAACTGGAGCCAAGTTTACCTTGATATCCGATACACTCTCACCCGACAATGTTAACGCAATCTCGGCATCCAAATTTTGATTAAGAGCCGAACGCAATTTAATCTCACCAATGCCTAAAGTGTGACCACTAACCGGTGCCAGTAACGATACAACCGCTAAAGTTTTAGTTAAATTACGCACCTTGCCCTTCTTCACAATAGTTACCACAGCCTCTTACCGCATCCCGTCAAATATGTAGACAAGCTTAGTCTAGATGTATTTTTTTACCAGAACTTCCGCTATTTGCACACTGTTTAGCGCTGCGCCTTTGCGAACGTTATCACCCACCACCCAAAGATCAATTCCTTGAGGATGCGATATGTCTTCCCGTATACGCCCTACAAATACATCGTCATTCCCTGATGAATCGGTTACCGCTGTCGGATAACCGCCGTCTTTACGTTCGTCCATAACCGTTACACCGGGAGCCTGCTCAAGCAGAGCTCTTACTGTAGCCACATCGATTTTTTTGCGAGTCTCAATATGCACGGCCTCGGAATGTCCGTAAAAAACCGGAACCCGCACTGCGGTTGCGTTAACCAAGACACTGTGATCACCCAGGATTTTTTGGGTTTCCCAAACCATCTTCATTTCTTCCTTGGTGTAGCCGTTGTCCATGAATACATCGATCTGAGGCAACACGTTAAACGCAATCTGTTTAGGATAGACACTCGTTTTAATGGGCTGCATATTAAGCAGGCTAGTCGTTTGCTTAACCAGCTCTTCTATGGCTTCTTTACCGGTACCGGAAACGGCCTGATAGGTACACACATTAATCCGCTCAATCCCAACCGCATCGTAAATCGGCTTTAATGCCACCAACATCTGAATGGTTGAACAATTAGGATTAGCAATAATGCCGCGATTTTTATAATCGGCTATTTTTTCCGGATTGACCTCGGGTACCACCAGAGGAATATCATCGTCATAGCGAAACTGCGAGGTGTTATCGATAACAATACAGCCGGCTGCCGCGGCCTTTGGTGCATATTCCGCCGAAACGGATGCCCCAGGAGAAAACAAACCGATTTGCGCCTTTGAAAAATCGAAGGTAGCCAAATCCTGCACGGCCAAAGACCTGCCTTTAAAAGGAATTCTTTTACCCACGGAATTACTGCTGGCCAAGGCATAAACCTCGCCGACAGGGAAATTGCGCTCTTCCAGAATGGACAGCATGGCTTCACCCACCGCACCGGTAGCGCCAACCACAGCAACGTTATATAACTTGGTCATCTTATCTACTCTTCTGTATAGCTGAAACAGGTGTACGCACCGATAGCATGTCAATGTAACCTGATATGCCGATCGATAAAACTACAACTTTCTTTATCATTAACTTTAAAACCTTTTATTCTGAAATTTAAATAACAATGATCACGAAATATTTTTGACTGTCATGTCCGGTAGGCACTTCTCCGAGGTACAAAACGCTTACCCTAAAACCGCAAAAACTTTTTTGGTGATTTCATCGACACTGCCGACTCCGGCTATCGAACTGAATTTGACCTGCTGCCCTGGCGCTGAATAATAACCGACCAAAGGTTTAGTCTGTTCATGATAAACACTGAGTCGTTTACGTACGGTTTCTTCTTTATCATCATCGCGCTGAATCAAAGTCTCCCCGGTCACATCATCAAGTCCGTCAACTTTAGGCGGATTAAACTCAATATGATAAGTGCGTCCGGATTGTAAATGCACCCTTCTGCCCGCCATGCGTTTTACAATTTCCTCATCTTCGACCACGATTTCAATAACCGTATCAATGCTAATGCCCATTTCGTTCAGACCTTCAGCCTGCGCAATAGTGCGAGGAAAACCATCCAGCAAAAAGCCGTTAGCACAATCGGCTTGAATAATACGCTCTTTAATCAACCCTAAAATAATGTCATCGGAGACCAGGCCACCGGCATCCATCACTTTTTTTGCTTCAACGCCCAATGGCGTCCCTTCCCGCACCGCGGCGCGCAACATATCACCCGTTGAAATTTGTGGAATGGCGTATTTTTCAGTAATAAACTGAGCTTGAGTTCCTTTACCGGAACCAGGACTCCCTAACAGGATAATGCGCATAACTAACTCCATTGTGTCGCTAGGACAGATTTAGACTCTAACATAACAGCTCGCGTAGGTCGGTTAACTTAAGCCGACCGGCAAAACCAAACAAAAGCATGACTGATTATTTTATAACACATCAAATTTTATCTCTTGTAAAAATACGTTTATTTCCTTATTCTTAGTCGGTTTATTTATATAGAGGGGAATAATAATGCGTGTTGAAGATTTAATGACGTCAAAAGTATTTACAGTCGAGCAACACGATTTGATTGATCGTGTGTTTTTCTTGATCCATTACGAAAGAATTCGTCACTTACCCGTCGTTGAAAAAGGCAAAGTTATTGGCATTGTATCCGACCGAGACCTGTACAAAGCGCTGGGCCCCAAAAGTAACTCTAATGCAATTGAAGCAGCAACCGGCACAGGCACGTCAGAACTTCATGTGGTCCCGAAAAAAGTGCAGCATATCATGCACCGGGGCGTCATAACCGTCAGCCCTGACACTTATGCATCGGAAGCGGCCGCAAAAATGGCCGAAAATAAAGTCGGGGCATTGCCCGTCGTTGATAAAGACAACAAACTGGTCGGCATCCTGTCCTCGACCGATATACTCCGGGTCTTTTCAAAAATCGAAAAAGCCAGCGAAGAAAGAGAAAAAAGAATCGCGGCCGGCATCAGTCATAAATAATGATGTAACTTGCGTCACCCGAAAAGCCCCTGTATAACGGGGCTTTTTTGTTTCAACCGGTCAAAAACCATGATTTCTAAAACCCTTCCAGACCACGAAGTTAAAGCAGCAACACAGGCATGGTTGAAATCCGTCATCATTGAATACGGCATCTGTCCGTTCGCAAAGCGAGAACTGGAACGAGGCAGCATTTATTTCAGCGTCAATCACGACAGAGAACTTGAACAATGCCTGCTGCACCTGATGGATGAATGCGAGCGGCTGAATACCGAAACCGATATTGAAACCACACTATTGATTTATGCCGAAGCATTTTCAGAATTCGATGACTACCTGGATTTTGTTGAAATCGCCGAATCACTGTTAACTGAACAAGGTTATGAGGGCACTTACCAATTGGCAAGTTTCCATCCCGATTATTGCTTCCAAGGCAGCGATCAATACGATGCGAGCAATTATACCAACCGCTCCCCCTACCCCATGCTGCACCTGTTGCGGGAAACCAGCATAGAACAGGCCGTAGCCGAATATCCTGATCCGGAAAACATTCCGCAACATAATATTGAACTCACCCGAAAACTGGGATTAGCTAAAATGCAAACTTTATTAGCGGCATGCTATCCGATTAATCCATAACCTTATCGGTACAGAACCAGTTAACTTTTTTCCATTGTTTCGCCCGCATCAACTTTCTTATTCTCCGGCGCATCTTCATCGACTACAGCCGTATAATCAGCGGCCGCTTTGAATGGGGTAACATCCGCGTCATCCACCACAACGTCCGTTTCTTCATTTGTAATTGCATCCTCTGCGGCAGTGTCTTCAACTTCAGCTTTCTCCTTTACCAACTCATCAGCAATAACCTCGACTTTTTCATTCGCGGCCGTATTTTCAACAACGGCTTCGCTAATCTTGGCAACCACTTCCGGCTTTTTATTTAAAGATTCCATAAAATCGATAAACCAATCCTGATTTTTAACGCGATCAAGATCCGGATCAGCAAAAATATCGGCGGAGACCGGCAAATAGCCCTTGTTTTTAGAGATTTCCAACGCGTTCAAGCAGCCCTCTTTCTCGCCCCGCAAACCATAGATGCAAGCCACATTATATGAAGCCGCTCCGGCCTGAATCGCATTGGCTTTTTCAAAATAGCTTTTGGCCTTTCCATATAAACTATCATCAGGATTAACCGCTTTAACCCGAGCCAATTCCATATAAGCAACGCCGCCATCCAATGCTGCGCCAAGATAGGCGGGCTCCAGAGTCAGGCAAAAGGAGAACTTAGCAATGGCATCCTGGTAAAGATCGGCTGCCGCCCCGCCCGACTTGGTTCTCGCCTGATGCAATAAAGCGAGCCCCCAATTATATAAAGCCTCAGCAATCAACGGCTCGTTAGCGACGACTTCGGCATAATCCTGATAGACCTTTTTAAACAGTTGATCGGCGGTATGGCCTTCGCTGCTACGAGCGTCGGCTGTTTGCTTGATAGCGGCTTTCAACTTGGATTTCTTTGTTATTGACTCAAAAAACGACATGATTTATCTCTCTTGATTTAGTAATTTATAATCGCTCGCTATAGAATAACAGCTGACCTGATAACCACGCCATGCAAATGTGCAAATAACACATGACCGGCATACAACAAAGAGAAAACAATGAATGAATCAAACGGTTGCGACATTACCAAAGAAAAAGTAAATCTGGAAACATCGCAAATTGCCTGGAAAGAACTGCAACGTTTTTTTGCCAATGGCTCTGCGGTATTTGTTGCATCAGGCCTGGATCTCGTCGATGTCGCCTACCAGTTTTCCATCGACAATAAAGACCAAGTTGCGTCATGGATGCAAAACAACCAAGTTGCGCTGGTATCCGATCAGCAGGCCATCGACTGGCTTGAGGCGGATGCCGAAGTATGGGCCGTTGTCGTCAAACCCTGGATATTGGTTCAGGAATAACCTTCGACATTTAAGCCATTATTTATTTTAAGCTTTTCCTCTTGAGCCTGATCTTCCCTTGCCTCTGGATTCGATCCGTTTACTGTCAGGTTGTTTAGCGCCACGAACCGTTGGTTTAGCACTGCGAGCCGCCGGCTTCTTGGTATGTCGCATATCTTTTTTACCGGTCGTTTTATTGGGTGCGTTCTTGTTTGGCGCATCCATCACCTTCAACGAGACAGGTTCATAACCGGTATCAGCCACACGCGGAATTTGCCGCTTGAGCAGCTTCTCAATTTCCACCAGCATCCAGGCTTCTTCGGGACACACCAAAGACAAAGCTTCACCACTTAAACCGGCACGTCCGGTACGGCCGATCCGGTGAATGTAATCTTCCGGGACTTGCGGCAAATCGAAATTGACCACATGCGGCAAGTCGTCAATATCCAGCCCGCGCGCAGCAATATCGGTCGCAACCAATACTGAAACCTTACCGTTTTTAAAATATTCCAGCGCTTTGTTACGCGCGCCTTGAGTCTTATCGCCATGCAGCGCCGCCGTACGAATGCCGTCCTCGATCAACTGTTTTTCCAGACGATCGGCACCGTGTTTGGTGCGTACAAAAACCAGCACCTGCTTCCAGTTATTGCTGCCGATCAAATAGGACAATAATGCACGTTTGTACTCGCGGTCGATGCCGTAAACCCGCTCAGAAACATTCTCAGCCGTGGCATTTTGCTTGGCGACTTCGACTTCAACGGGATTGTTCAACAACTGCGCGGCCAGCGATTTGATCGCATTAGGCACTGTCGCGGAAAACAGCAAGCTCTGCCGCTTCTTGGGTATCAGCGCCATAATTTGCTTAATATCAGGCAAAAAGCCCATATCGAGCATCCGGTCCGCTTCGTCCAGCACCAGCACTTCGACGTTGGACAGATTGATATTGCGCTGCTGCACATGGTCTATCAAGCGCCCCGGCGTCGCCACGACGATGTCGCAACCCCGGCGTAATTGGCGGGTCTGTATGCCGATACTCGCACCGCCGACCACCGCTTCCGCATGGAACGGCAAATGTGCGCCGTAAGTTTTTACGCTTTCATAGACCTGCGCAGCCAACTCACGGGTCGGCACTAAAATCAGAGCGCGAACACGGCGCGGCTTTTGATGCGGATCATGATTTTCGGCCAATCGTTGCAATAGCGGCAAAGTAAAACTGGCGGTTTTTCCGGTACCGGTTTGCGCACCGGCCAACACATCCTTGCCTTCAAGGATTAATGGAATAGCTTTTTGTTGCACCGGAGTCGGCGTGACATAGCCTTGATCGGCTACGGCTTTAAGGAGTTCGTCGGCTAAACCGAGCTGGGCGAAAGACATTTGGAACCTCTGGTAAAAAATTCGATCAAGATCGAAAGATCATGATGCTGAAATGGGGAACGGCAGGCCGTTAAAACTAAAAACATATCACCACGAAGACACGAAGAGCACGAAGTTCTATTTCTTCGTGTTCTTCGTGTCTTCGTGGTGAGTTAAGAAGCGCATGGGCCGCAGACCTTCAGCCCCCCGTCATACTCATATAACGCAATATAACCGGCTGCTCGTGGATATTGAATTCGTGTTTTTCCGGCTTGATCGACATCGCGTCAACAATGGCCTGTTTCAGCGCTGTCATATCGCCCGGATTGCTCCTGATGACTTGCTTTAAATCGACCGAATGCTCATTGCCCAAACATAACAACAAGCGCCCTTCAACCGTTAAGCGCACCCGGTTACATGTGCTGCAAAAATTCTCGCTGTGCGGAGAAATAAAACCGACGCGGGTTTGTGTGCCTGCCACATTAAAATAATTCGACGGCCCGCCGGTTTTTTCAGGCGTGGCGATTAACGTAAAATTCTCCGCCAAATCGTCCTTGATCAAATCGCTCGAATAATAGGCATCGGCCCGGTCATGCTGACTGACGACACCCAGCGGCATTTCCTCGATAAAACTGATGTCGATGCTGTTATCGACCGCGAACCGAACCAAGTCGTTGACTTCCTGATGGTTCCTGTCTTTAAGGATAACCGCATTGATCTTTATCCGCTCAAACCCTGCTTGCTTGGCGGCCTGAATGCCTCTAAGCACCTGGTGCAAATCGCCGGTCCGGGTTATCGCTTTAAACTTGTCGGCATCCAACGTATCCAGGCTGATATTGATGCGTTTGACACCCGCCTCTTTTAAAGACGCCGCCATCGTTTCAAGCTGGGAGCCATTGGTCGTTATCACCAGCTCATTCAAGCTTTCAATGCGCCCGATATCTTGCATCAGTCCCAACGCGCCTTTCCTGACCAAAGGCTCGCCGCCGGTGATCCTGATTTTCTTCACGCCCAATTCGGCGAATGCTCGCGCCAGCGTATAAATCTCTTCCAGCGTTAAAACCTGCGCGCGCGGCAAGAACGTCATGTCCTCAGCCATGCAATACAGGCAACGGAAGTCACAACGGTCGGTAATCGAGATTCTCAGGTAATCGACAATTCTGCCGAAGCGGTCGATTAATTGGGCGGGGGGAAGCTTAGTCATTGGCGCGGCGATAAAAAATCCAAGACGCCAATATTAACATAGTATTGGGCTTTTATAGAGCGCTTCTGCCAACCTGACTTACAACACGTATCGGCGTACTTCAGGGCATCTTTCATATTTCCCTGCCGGCCACGTATTTTTTGGTACACTGGCTATAACTGTTTTTCGATAGCCGGCATCCTTCACAGAAAAATCACCATGAAACGCAACAATGTCTTAGCCATACTCAGAAAAATAAAACCCGTATTGGCCCAGCAGTTTGGTGTTACCCAAATGGCCTTATTCGGTTCAACCGCACGTGATGAAGCCAGTGAAAATAGCGATGTGGATATTTTGGTTGGATTTGACGGACCCGCCACCTCGGCGCGTTATTTTGGCGTGCAGTTCTACCTCGAAGACCAGTTAGGCTGTCCGGTCGATCTGGTCACAGAAAAGGCATTGCGCCCTGAATTGCGTCCATTTGTCGAACGGGAAGCCATCAATGTCTGAACCGGTAGCGCGCGAATGGCGTTTTTATCTGGACGACATGATAATTTTCGCCGAAAAGGTACTCAGTTATACCGATGGCTTTGACCAACAGCGATTTATCGTTAGCGGCTTAAACTACGATGCCACCGTGCGCAACCTGGAATTAATCGGTGAAGCCGCCACGCATATTCCCGATGAAGTCCGCCAAAATAACCCGCAAATTCCCTGGCGGATGATTATCGCCACCCGAAACCGGTTAATTCACGGTTATCTCGGCATTGATAATGACACTTTATGGAGCATTATCCAGACGGATATTCCAGCGTTATTGCCGCTGTTACATCAGCTCGAAAAACAAGAATATGAGCAATAATACAGGGAACACCTGTTTTCGCCGACACCAAAAATCGAGAAATTAAATCACCCAAATGTCGTCATAGCCGGCACGCTATAAAACAGATTACAATTCCGCTTCCCCGACATGTCGTGTTTGCCACCTTATCCTGCCTGCCTGAGCAAAATAAAATTAAGACAATAAAATAGAAAAAATTATGAAAAATATACGACAACACGATTTTTTTATACGACAACTGATGTTGTATATATTACGTTGGCAACTATAAGGATCCGCGTATGGAATATCTGATCTCATATTTCACCGTAGGTTTTCTCCTTGCAGGTGCAGCACTCATGCACGGCACCTTCTCGTGTTCCGGCCCAATGCTTCCATTCGTGTTCACCGTGCTTCTTTGGCCGCTTATTGTATTCTTTGCCCCTGAATGCTTTTTGAGCCCTGACCACATTGATGGTCACGACACATTGAATGAGCGTGATGCGCTAAAAAGCAAGCTCTTTGGGCTTGCTCAAACGTCATCAGCGGTTCTCACGAAAGAAGAGATACGGCGCCTAGGATCTAGTAGTAAAATTCGGTGAAGAGCACATTACTACTTTCGGAAATCGATCTGATATTGGCGAAATCCTCTCAGAGTTTTGGGAACGAAACATCCCCCCAGCGATTTTCTACGCTTTCAAGCAAGCTCAACTCAACTTAGACGAAAGCTACGCCCCGGAATCGCATCTATTATTTAGTCACGCTCAGCCAGACTGGTATATCGGTTTTTCTCATGAATTCGTGAAGTCAATCGCCAAGGTCGACCGTAAGAAACAAGGGCGTATTCTTGAGGCGATAGGAAAAATTTCAGCTTCACCAATCGAAGTATGTGGAGATTCGATAAAGCCGCTTACCGGTAATCTCGGCGGCCTTTGGCGATGTCGAATGGGTGATGATCGACTGGTGTACTTCCCCGACGTTCGATCGAAAAAAATCGTTCTAATTTCCTTTGGCTCTCGCGGAGATGCTTACCAAAGCTCTCCCGATGTATCCGCTATCGCTAACAGCATGAACAACTAAATGGAGCTCAGCCTTGTAGGATGGGCAACGCTTTTCTGCCCATCAGCCCGCGTAGCTCCGATTAGCGTAGCGTAATCGGAGGCATTATTGATCAAATGCATTCATACGATTACGCTGCGCTAATCATATCTACGTAATCGTCAGCATAGGCTCCAACGCCTAGAATTCTAGCAAGCAGCCCGGAGCAGCGTAGTGGAATCCGGGTAGTTAGCAGCCCTAGAATCTTGGCTCACGCCTAATTTCATTCGCACACCCACAAATGACAACATCGAACAACAGATAAGAACTGGGCCTGATAAACATGGTCAAAATCCGACGTCAGCTCAAATCAACTAGGAAATTGCTCAATATGAGTTTCGCCATTTCGACCGTAATAGCTCACATGGCGGCCGGAAATCCACACGGTGTAACCAATACACCCCGCTGCCTGCGATAACTTCTTGAATTCCGGATACATGACCTCTCCGCTCTGGGCTCCGAGAATCGCCTGCTTAATTGCGGTTGCCGAAAAATCCATGGCAATGTCGATCTCCGGCGCCTCCAAATCTAGGGTAAGCGTTTCGCCGCAAGGCATGTAATAAGTCGCGCGACATGCGCGATAGTCGACGTTGTATGACTCGACTCCGGCGCCGATCAAGTTTCCGACGACTTGTCCGAAATGAATCCGGCCTCCGTTGGACGCGCTAAGTGTTTCTCGGATAACCGACTCGATTGCTTGTTCCATGATTTTTTTCCTATTGGGGTTACTCGGTTGGTATTTGTTTAAGTTGGTGATGACTGACCAAATCTTTCATTAGATTGATTAATCCTTGTCGCTGATTCTCGGATAGATGCCCAAAAAAATGGGCGTCGTTTTCATCGGCGACGGCCGCCAATATCGGCACCAATTCATTTCCTGCTTTGGTAAGGCAAAGCTCCTGTTCGCGTGCGCTGTCCTTGGCTGGGCTCCGTTCAGCCAATCCCTTGCTTTCAAGCTTTGTAATGACCTTGGAGGCGGCTCCTTTGGTCATCCCGAGAGCATCAATCAACTCGGCGTGGGTCGTATGTTTGCGTTGGTAAAGTACGCGCAATGCCACCCATTCAGTGACTTTGACGTCGTGTGCGGCCAACAAGTTTTCAAAGCGGCCGGAAACTTGATTCGATACGAAACGTAACCAGAAACCAATATGGTTTTCGAGCGCGCTGGCGTCAGTGGGAATTGTCTTTTTCATTGCATAAGTCTCTTTGGAAACGGCTTAACTATAGTTTCCTTGGAAACTAATGTCAATTATTTCATCTGCCGGCTGGGTTGGAATTTAAAACAGATATTCATTCGACATGAGCGAAGGTCCCAAAAATGCGCGGGAAACGCAGCACATTTGCGCCATTTATCCGCAATACTTTCCGACAACTACTATAATCCCCGGCTTTAACACTACCGAATAGCCAAAGGCCGGGCAGCAAGAACGCCCGCCATGAAGACTTCCGGCAACCAGAGGATACAAATGCGTTTTATAGATGAAGCAACGATAACCAAGGTTCTAAGCATGCGGGACCTGATTCCGGCGATGCGCCAGACTATGATTGATTTCTCGCGCGGCCGAATCGAGCAACCGCCCCGCCGAATGTCGACTGTTCAGCCGCACCGCGGTTTTTTCGGAAGCATGCCGGCTGCAAGCGCGCATGCTTTGGGCGCCAAGCTCGTCACCTTCTACCCGAACAATGCCAAGAAAAATCTCCCGACGGTTATGGCGGCGATTGTATTGTTCAGACCCGAAACCGGGGAACCGTTGGTGACGCTGGATGGCCGCTTGATCACCGAGATGCGAACCGCAGCCGTCACTGCGGCCTATATCGATGCCGTTGCCGCACCGGACGTAAAGGTTCTCGCGGTCCTGGGTGCAGGCGCACAAGGCAGGCGGCATATTGAAGCCTTATCCCACGTCCGTAAGTTCGAGGAAATCCGCATTTGGAGTCGCACGCCGCAGCGAGCCGAGCAGCTTGCCGCCGAGGTAGGCGGCAAGGCGATGTCGCGCGAGCAAGCGGTGCGTGGTGCGGATGTAGTTGTGGTGGCGACATCCGCCACCGAGCCGGTGTTGGAAGGTCAATGGCTGCGCCCGGGCGCGAAAGTTGCATCCGTCGGTTGGGCTGGCGCAGACAGTGCGGAGGTCGATGCGGCGACGATATCACACGTCGTTATTGTCGATTCTCGCGAAGGGACGTTGGCGGAGTCCGGCAACATACGACAATTCAATGCCCAGATTTATGCCGAACTTGGCGAAGTCCTCGACGGCACACGGCCGGTGAATCCGGATGCTACCGTGATCTTCGATTCGATCGGCATGGCTTGCGAGGACATAGCGGCAGCTATGCTGGTCTACGAGAAATTGCAGGCTGCGTCTAAATCCGCTTAAAGCTCACCGTTCGAGGTTGATGCGAGCGGCCTGTAGGGGCGAATTTATTCGCCCCGTGACACCGTATAAATTGATTCGGATGACACTGACAATAGGCGAATGAATTCGCCCCTACAGCCAGATTGCATCCCATAACGGGTAATCTGCAATTTGTTCCACCAACCCGGCACGTAACGGATTGGCGACGATATAACGGGCAATCTTTTTAATATCCTCATCTTTACGTAGCCCATGATCGTAAAAACCGCGTTGCCATATTGTGCCTTTACGCTGTAAATATGCGTTGAGTTCAATGGCGGTTCTACCTTTTAAATCTTTGATTACATTTGATAACGATTTGGCCTCGCCTAATTGGAACAGCCAATGCAAATGATCCGGCATCACAACCCAGGCTATTGAATCCAGCTTTCTTTCTTCATGCAAACGGCGCATTTGACGCACGACTATGCGCCCGCAATGTATATCCCTGAACCAAGCGAGACGATTATCTGTGCGTAACGTTACATGATAGGACTGGTGTGCTTGAGAAAAACGGCCTTTTAACAGATCGTCGCGTGGCATAATTATTCCGATTCGGGGGCGAATGAATTCGCCCCTACAATATTTGCCGTCGGTTCCTCCAAAAAAGCCCTGATTGCGGCTATCCCCTGAGCTCCGCTTTGCCGTGCTTTAGTGAGGCTGGACTCGGTCATGCCGCCCAAGGCATAAACAGGCATATTGACCTTGGCGACCAAGTCGGTGAATTGTTCCCAACCCAGCGAGGGAGCGCCCGGATGGGTTTGGGTTGCCAGCACCGGGGCCAGCACGACAAAATCCACGCCTATTTTTTGTGCCTGTTGCAGTTGTTCAAGATTGTGACATGACGCGGCCAGCCATTCGCTGTTTCCGGGGCGCTTGGTCAAAGCCATTAAATGGTTGCTGGTCAGGTGGATGCCGTCGACATCAATTGAGCAGTCAACGGCTGAATTCATCAACAGCACCGCCTGTTGCTGTTGGCATAACGGGTAAGCCTGTTCGATGAATTGTGCCACGGCAGCGGGCGGCAGGTTCTTCAATCTGGCCTGGATCAGCTTGACGCCCCGGTTCAATATTTTTTGCAGGTTCGGCAGCAATAAGGCTTCATCCGCGTCATCCAGAATTGCGTAATGAGGCGGCAATAGGGCGGCGGTGATGATGGGCTGGTTGGCGGTCGGAAATGCATAATGTTCCAGCTCATCCGGCGTTACCCATTTAAACGGCTGGCCTTCCAAGCTTTTGGCCTCGCCTGAAAACTGTTCAACCAAGAAAACGTTGAGTTGTACGAACCGGTCGGGATACTGGTGGTTGACGGTAATCAGCGGGGTTGCCGTTGTCACGGTGATGTTGAGTTCTTCCTTGAGTTCACGGGCCAGCGCAATTTCCGCTGTTTCTAACGGTTCAATCTTGCCGCCGGGGAATTCCCATAAACCGCCTTGGTGCAAATCGGCATGGCGCAGGGAAATCAGGATTTTTCCTTCCGGGTTTTTGACTACGCCTACGGCGACTTGGAGTGGATTCATTTTAAGTGTTTGCCGGAAACGCCAGTTCTCGCTATTGCTCGGACCGGCTTATTCCGGCCTACTTCGAGATATGTCTAAAGGCGAGTACTGGAGTAACGAGGGCGACTGAAGTCGCCCCTACAGTGCTTAAGTCCTATATTCCGCATTGATCTTCACGTAATCATACGAAAAATCACAGGTTAAGACTTCCTGTACTGCATCGCCACGGCCCAGTTTGACGGTCACAGTGATTTCTTCCTGATTCATCACCCGCTGCCCGGCTTCTTCGGTGTAGTCGTCGGCTCTGCCGCCGTTTTTGACGATGCAAACGTCGTCCAGATACAGCTGCACGTCTTCCAACACCATGTTTTCGACGCCGGCGCGGCCGACTGCCGCCAGTATCCGTCCCCAATTCGGGTCGCTGGCGAAAAAAGCGGTTTTCACCAACGGCGAATGGGCGATAGTTTTACCGACGCGCACCGCTTCTTCATCGGTCAAGGCTTGCTCGACGACGATGCGCATCAGCTTGGTTGCTCCCTCGCCGTCCCTGATGATGGCTTCGGCCAGTTGTTTGCAAACAGTCATTACGGCATTGGCAAAAATCTTATAATTTTCGCTGTCCGGCTTAATTTCAGGAACTAACGAGCAACCGCTGGCCATCAATACGCAGGCGTCGTTAGTCGAGGTGTCGCCGTCGACGGTGATGCGGTTGAACGATTGCTCGACAGCCGCCGCCAAGCATTCCTGCAACAGCGCCTGATCGATTTTCGCGTCGGTCGCCATAAAACCCAGCATCGTCGCCATGTTCGGCTGAATCATGCCCGCGCCTTTGGAAATGCCGTTGATGGTAATAGTTTGACCGTCGATCTCGATGACTTTGGATACGCCTTTCGGGAAGGTATCGGTAGTCATGATCGCTTGGGCGGCCTTGTCCCAGTTGCCTGTATCCAGGTTGCCGACGGCTTCCCGCAACGCGGCTTTGATTTTGCCCACCGGCAACGATTGGCCGATGACGCCGGTAGAAAAAGGCAGCACTTGTGTCGCAAGCCCATCGACAACCTCGGCCAAATCGGAACAGGTCGCCAACGCATCTTTCATGCCCTGTTCGCCGGTACCGGCATTGGCATTGCCGGAATTAATCAGCAACCAGCGCGGGCTATGCGCCAGATTGGCTTTTGCAACATGCACGGGCGCGGCGCAAAAAGCGTTTTGGGTAAAAACCGCCGCACAGGTTGAATGCTCGGCCATTTGAAGCACCAGGATGTCATCCCTGACGGTTTGCTTGATGCCCGCATTCGCTGTACCCAGCGTTATTCCCGGTACTTCGTGCATGGTCGGAAAACTGCACTGCCCTACTGCCATAAGTTAAGCCTCGTTAGACTGAGTGGTTGGATAACACTTGGCTTTTATCGCTAAATAAATGCCTTCAATAACTTCTTTTTTTGCATAAATCAGATTGATGCTATTGGCCATTTCAATAGCATCGTCTTCATATTCATGCGACAACTGATTTCTTATATTCCTCAAATCCTGCCATTCATTGACAATATCCATATCGATATATTTTTCCATTCTTTTAATAATATCCAAAAAGGGTAACTTATCGGCATTCTGTTCAAACTTGCCCACCAACACCTTAAACAGTTTCTCCCCCATGCTGTCTTGCAGCTTTGCAAACCTGAATAAATACTGGTCTATCGCCTGCACTTGATCTTTGGATAAGTTTTCATATTTAGTCGCAGTCAGCGGCATAAAGGCCGACATATCGCTATGGGCTTCGTTTATCCTTTGCAGATGCTTGGCGCATTCCTTGAAAATCTTCTCGATTTTTAAGTTATCTAGATTCAATTCTATTCCTGTTTCAATCGCTTCTTTTTCTATGGGCCGGGTTTTGTCTTTGGCGATAACAACATCTATTTTTTGCTCGCCTAAAGCTATGTCCAATGCGCTTAAAAATTTGATCTTTTTCTCATACAAATTGTCTTTATTCTCAGGCACAAGATACAAATCTATATCCCCGCCTTTTTTATTATCATCTACCCTGCTGCCAAAAAGATATACCTTTACTGTATCGCCGAATATGCCGTGGGCACTGCGTTGTATAGCACTTATCTCAAATAGGGTTAATCGCATTATTTATAACCTATCCTGCAAAACTGGCTTTTAACGGATCAAACTTTAAAAAACACAAACACATTATCAATCTTTTTAACTTTCATACACATCAGCTTGCATTGTGTCCTGATCTTTTGTAACTGCTGCGGCTGCTGACTGAGCGCAAAAGGCAAGATCACCTCCACTTCAATCTGGCCGTCCAGATAATGAATCCTGAAATCTTCTATGGCCGACTTAAAATCAGCCAGATAACGATCCAGTAATTTTTTCACATCGCCGCGAGACAACGGCCTGGAACAGTCCAACAAACCTTGGTCATCTTCTGGATCGACATGCACCAGCACGTCCATTACGTCGTCAAAACGCCTGATCAAATCGTCCCTGACTATATCGCCGATCATATGGCCTTCCGAAACGGTAATGCGGGGATCGACGACGATATGTGCATCAATCAATGCATCCTCGCCCATTTGCCGGGTGCGTAATAAATGGATGCCTTCAACGCCGTCAATCGCATGAATAGCCGTCCTGATGTCAGCGACCAGTGCTGGCGGCAACGAGGTATCGACCAGTTCCTTGATGCTCTCGAACACCAGGTTCAAACCGATTTTAGCCACCATCAACGCAACCACAACGGCGGCAATACCATCGGCCAACGGATAGCCCATCATCACCGCGCCTATGCCGAATAAAACCACCAGAGATGAGATCGCATCGCTGCGCTGATGCCAGGCATTGGCTAGCAGCAATTTGGACCGGGTCTTTTTGGCGATGCGCTTGGTGTATTGGTACAGCCACTCATTAATCAGGATTGAAAGCGTCGCAACGCCCAATGACAACATGTTCGGCACCGGCAGATGCTCAGTATCCGCCATGCGCTGCATGACCGACCAGACGATAGCGCCGCCGATCCCGATTAAGCTAAAACCCAAAATGACTGTCGCTATGGTTTCATAACGACGGTGACCGTAGGGATGATCAAGATCGGCTTCGCGGCTGCCCAACCTGACCGCAATAATAACCAGCAGATCGCTGAGCAGGTCCGATAATGAATGAATGCCGTCGGCAATCAAAGCCGCAGACTGCCCGAGGATGCCGAAGCCGATTTTGATCAGCGTCTGGAGAACGTTAATCGCCGCGCCGACATAGCTGGCCCTAGCTTTTAACTTATCCATTGTTACGGCATCGACAGCCTCAGCCATTACCCGCCCACTTCCAGGATAATAATGTATTCATGATCGCCTGAAACGGTTTCCAATACCTTATGTCCATTAATTCGGCACCAGGCCGGAATGTCCTGCATCACGCCGGGATCGGTGCAAATAACCTCCAGCTGGTCGCCCGTTTTGAGCTGTTTGACTTTATCCTGGGTGCGAATGACCGGCAACGGACACAGCAGGCGACGAGCATTTAAAATTTCTCTGTTCATATAAACCATTCTTGCGGAATTTCGTCCGCAGCAAACGGCTTAACCTGAATAATCATTTCAGAACCGTCTTTACCGGCAACGCTCACATCGACTTGTTCGGCATCTCGCCCTTGGCCGTACCGGGCGGTAATTCTCGCCGCCAGAAATAAATCCTCCGCGGAAGGCGTACCGTCCACCAACACCAAGGGACCGGCATGACTGGCGCAATGCAGGGTGATAAACTCTTTTTTGTAGCCCTGCATAAAACGGCCTTCGCCTTCTTCCCTGGCGACAATCACTTTAAAGTTACGCTCCGGCCTGATGTGCCTGCCGACTTTCAGCAGCATCACATCATCCAGGTCGTATTGCTTATCGCCGTCGCGCGCTTTCCATAGATCGACCAATTTTGACGAATAACTGGCGTCGGTCAAAAAACAACAGCCGCCCGCAGGCTGGGCATATTCATCAAAGCCGAAACCTTCGGCCATCGCCATCTGCGGTTTGCGCGAACGTCCGCTAAAATCATGCAGTTTTTCCCGATCGACCCAGCCTTCGCGTTCCGGCAGGGTTGCAGGCAGGTTCTTGGCGCACAAAGGCCGCAATAATAAATCATCGGCCCCAGATTCTTTGGAGATTATCGGCATCGTCGCTTTGCGTTGCGACATCGGCCGTTGGCCGATCACTTCTCCGGTGATGATGAAGTCGAAATCGTTTTCGACCAGCCATTGCTTGGCCTTGTTGACCATGAAAATCTTGCAATCGAGGCAAGGATTCATGTTTGCGCCGTAGCCGTGTTTAGGGTTGATCAGCACATCTTTGTATTCTTCGATCACATCGACGATATGCAGCTTCATGCCCAGCTGTTCGGCGACCCATAAGGAATTGTTGCGTTTAGGCTTGGCCTTGTCGCTGGCCCTGATCGCATGGGTGTGGCCTTCCACGCAAAAACCGGTAAAGAAGTTGATGCCTTCGACATGAACGCCCTGCTCCATGATGGTTTTAGCCGCCAGCATTGAATCCAGTCCGCCGGAAATTAATGCCACTGCTTTTCTTTGTTTACTCATATCACTCAAAAATTGGGAAAATTTGCTTATTATACCGGCTTATCTTCCACTTTGGTTTTCAATCCGCCATATGGGGCTAGGGAACGATAAATAATAACTTGGCGATAGCGCCTGATTCCAGATGGAGCTGAACGCATGACGCGTTTGATGATACAAAACAAGCTGCTTAATCCGGCGCGTAGGATGCTCTGCACGAGAAGTGCATCGATCGAGATTGATGCGTTTATTTCGTCGGCACATTCTACAAGGACTTGAAATTGCATCACAACGAAGCCTAACTCAACGCTCCAACGGAGCTTCGCGTTAGGTTATTCCGCTAAAACGGCGGGCAGGTATTAAATAGTTGTCGTTTAGTTTTTTATCTCTTAAGCTGCTCATCAGCCTTTGACTAACAGCGTCTATCACAATCAGCAACCCGACGATTTGCCGCGCATGTCAAGCGTGGTAAACTGAATACCAAATTTAAAGCAGAAGGCCATCTCATGACCACGATTACATTTGATACTTTGAAATTCGCCAATACTCTCAAAGCCGCCGGTGTCCCGTCCGCACAGGCGGAAGCTGAGGCCGTTGCGCTGTCCGAGGTACTGGAAGTCAATCTCAAAGATCTGGTTACTTAAAGAAAATATGCACCATGAAATGCGCGATCTTGAACAACGTCTTATCATCAAGCTAGGCACTCTCATAGCTGTAGCTATTGGCATTGTTGCCGTGTTAGTCAAGCTGCTTTGAGCTTCAAATGTCGGGCAACGGAAAGCTGTTGTCCGGCCTACCCGGCTTATTGATACGCTGTAAATACCCTTGTATCTTAATCCATATCATTTGTGAAAATCTCGTGGGACTTTTCTGTCGTTTGTTTAAACATACAAAAAGCAGGGCAATTAAAACTTAAAAAAATAAGAGAAAATAATGATAGATAATGGTTATATGAAAAGAGACTTAACAAAAGAATCTCAACTCATCGGTTCTTTTGAAAAAAATGATAAGTTACGGAAGTCAGAAAAAAATTATGAATACCAAGAAATTAAGAAAGAAAATTTTCCAGAGTCAAATGAGTTAAGATTTTACAATATTAATGAGAGCGATATTTATATTAATGAAGAAAATATAAAAATTATTAAATCTCGCGTGACAAAAGCTAGCCCTTTTGATGAAACCATTTATTTATCTATTAGTGAATGGAAAACTGAAAATTTTAAAGAGGATAATTCTTTATTTAAACTTTTAATTCCAATAATTCCAAATACAAAAAATATAATGTTTCATAACTACTTTAGCAACTTAGTAGGAATGAATGACAATAAAAAAACATATTTTATGAATGGAATCAGCTTTGGTTTTAAAAAAAAAAACTTTCAACTCTATCAGTTGAATGATTTTTTTATTTTAGAAATTCTAAATTCGATAGGTTATGAAGAGTTTAATCAGTTAAGCAGAGTTATTCTAGCGGCATTTGGATTTATAACGGGTTATGTGCCTTTGGATTATGGATACTTCTTTTCATACGAAAATGAAAGTGATGCTTTTACAGGAATCAGATTTAATTCTTCATTTTTAGGTACTTACAAAACAAATTATGCTCTCTTTAGTTTAAATGCTTATGAATATTTTACAGGTGAGCCATTTACTTTCGAAGATGGGGAGTTTAAGAAAAATGATGAAATTAGAGAAATTGAAAGTAAATTAAAAGCAATTACAAAAAAAATGTTTTCTGATTTTTGTTACATGATGAATGATGATCGTAATTTTGCAAATGTTATTTTTTCTATTTTAGAGGTTAATAATACCAAAAATAGCCTATCTCTTCTTTCAACAGGCGCATTATATTCTGTAGCATTGGAAAGAATAACAAACATAATATCTCAAGACAATGAAGATAATATTGCTCCTATTAAAGACAAAGGAAATGCAAAAGAATTGGTAAAAGCGTTAGTTGATTTAGCTAAGGATTTTTTTAAATCCAAAAAATTAGGGATAATTCCACACGCTATAGAAGCTAGATTAAAAAACATTAATAGCCTAACAAATCAAGATAAATTATATAAGCCTTATGAAATATTAAATATTCCTCTTAGTCCTGAAGATAAAAAAATTATAAAATATAGAAATGATTTTCTTCATGGCAATAATATGGAGGAGTTAGAATTTGATGAATTATTTCGTATAAATTTAGAGCTAAATTTTTTAGTCAATACTTTAGTTTTTAAAAAAATTGGGTGGACAGGGATAGTTAAAAACCTATCAAAAACATACCTTGAACATAAAGAGTTAGAAATTCTTAAGGATGCAAAATCTTATAAAGAGCTGGGTACGATTAATAAAACGATAGGGCCGTACGATGTGCTGAAGCACGAAAGCTGTAAGGCGGATTCGCGCCAGCAATCCGCCGTGATCGGGATGATCTTGTCTGACCCTGACCACTAATTTGGCTAGCGGTGTTTTTTAATCGCTTATTTTGGATATTGCGCATCAGTTGGCGGTTTGCTTGCGCGAAACCGCCCTTTATCAACCAAAATTAATCCTGGCTTCCAGATCATTACTGGAATCGGCATTTTTCAATGCTTCTTCCAGACTGATCCGTCCGTCTTTGTACAGACCGAACAACGCGTCGTCAAATGTCTTCATGCCTTTGCTGCCGCTTGAGGTCATCGCCGATTTAATTTCGCTCAAGTCGCCTTTTAAAATCAGGTTTGCTATATGAGGGGTGTTGATCATCACTTCAATCGCCGCACAGCGCTTTCCGGCCGTATCCGGAATCAGGCGTTGGGAAATAACCGCATTTAAATTGGTAGCCAGGTCCATGAACAATTGCGCATGATGATCGTGCGGGTACATGTTGATGACCCGCTCCATGGCTTGGTTGGCGTTGTTTGCGTGCATGGTCGAGATGCATAAGTGGCCGGTATTGGCCAGCTCCAACACGGCCGACATGGTTTCACGGTCGCGAATCTCGCCGATTAAGATAACGTCCGGCGCTTCCCGCAGACAGGCTTTTAGCGCTCGGGCATAGGATTCGGTATCGACGCCGACTTCGCGCTGATTGACGATGGATTTCAGGTTCGGGTGCGAGAATTCGACCGGGTCTTCAATGGTCAGGATATGACCGGCCGAATTCGCGTTACGGTGGTTGATCATCGCCGCCAGCGTGGTCGATTTGCCCGAACCGGTGCCGCCTACCATCAGCAACAGGCCGCGCTTGGCCATGATCAATTCCATTAAAATATCCGGCGTGCCTAAATCCTTGCCGGTAGGAATGACCGAAGGAATCAGGCGCATCACCAAACCGACGGTTTTACGCTGATAAAAGGCATTGGCGCGAAAACGCGCACTGCCGTCCGGCAGGCTGATCGCAAAATCCAAGTCCTTAGTCACTAAAAACTCGTCGATTTGCTGCTGGGTCATAATCCCGAAAGCGCCCGATTTGGTTAACTCGGGCGTCAGCAGGAAATCATCCAGCGCCACGGCCCGGCCGAAAATTTTGGCTTTAACCGGCGAGCCGACCGTTAAAAACAAGTCCGAGGCATTTAACCGGCTCATCTCCTGCAAATACGGCAGGATGTTTAAATCGTCTTCCGGCATTGCACCCAAAATCCGGTAGCCGGCAGGATCAGGTTCGGCTTTTGCCAGCGCTGACTCGGGGACAATGAACAGCACCAAGCCGTTATCTTCGACCTTGGCGCTAGCGGTAAATTTCTCGCCGTCAGGCGCGTTGCAATGAAAAGTTAGCGCCTTATTCTGGACTAACTCCTGCTTTTGGGCGTCATTAATCAGGCTAAAGGTGATTTCTTTGATGATATTCGAGCTTAGCTCATTCTTACCGAGAGGATATTCTTCTCCGGATAATCTCAAAAGTGCTGGAGATCCCGCTTTTAAAGACAAGCTGTCCGCATTTTTTTCCAGCATTAATTTCAAATAGGGCGTCAGAGTCATATCAGTATCTGGGTTTTAGAGTGGAAGAGAGTTTTAAATCGGCGCGAATAAGTTAGCACGTAGCTGATTCATTACTCGTCGCCGCCGTCCTCTTTCGATTGCAACGAAAGCCCGCCGACAGTTCTATCTTCACCGGAGGCTAATTTGATCTGCAAGCGCAGCTCATTTTGGGAGTCGGCATTTCTTAAGGCTTCTTCGTAACCTATTTTGCCTGATTGATAAAGCTCCAATAAGGCTTGATCGAAGGTTTGCATGCCCAGCTCGCGGGATTTGGCCATCAATGGCTTGATGCTGGAAGCTTCGCCTTTGGCAATATAATCTGAAATTAACGGTGTATTTAATAAAATCTCAATAGCCGCGCAACGGCCGCCGTCAACGGTTTTAACCAGACGCTGGGAAATAATCGCGCGCAAATTGACCGAAATGTCCTGCATCAATTTCGCCTGTTTCGCTATCGGAAAGAAACCCAAAATCCGGTCGATGGCCTGATTGGCATTATTCGCATGCAGGGTGGCCAAAGCCAAATGCCCGGTCTGGGAAAATTCCAGCCCGTAATTCATAATCTCTTCATCGCGAATTTCGCCGAGCACAATCACATCGGGAGCCTGACGCAAGGTATTGTGCAGCCCGGCCTCCCAACTCTTGGTATCGACGCCGACTTCTCTTTGCATGATGACGCAATTTTTATGGGTATGAACGTATTCGATCGGATCTTCCAGGGTAATGATATGACCGTAACTGTTCGCATTGCGATGGTCGATCATTGCCGCCATCGACGTCGATTTACCGGAGCCGGTACCGCCGACCATGATGACCAGGCCGTTTTTGTTCATCATCACGTCTTTTAAAATAGGCGGCAAACCCAATTTGTCGAAATTGGGTATTTCCGCGGCAATAACCCGGATAACCAATCCTTGGCAGCCTTGCTGAACATAGGCATTGACCCGGAACCGGGAGAGTCCGGCAGGCGCGATAGCAAAATTGCATTCTTGGGTTTCTTCGAACTCCTTGAGCTGCTTGTCATTCATGATGCACTGCGTCAGCGCTTTGGAGTCATTAGCCGATAAAGCTTGCTGCGAGACCGGCGTCATCTTGCCTTTAACTTTTATTGCAGGTGGAAATCCGGCGGTAATAAATAAATCAGATCCTTCTTTATGTAACATAAGTTTGAGCAACTTAATCATAAAGTCCATCGCTTCTTTTCTTTCCATTGACTTCCCCCTGTGTTGATTGGCTATATTTGTTTTACCCGAAACGGGGTAAAACTCGGTTGATTATAATTTTAATTTTTAAACATAAAAAATACACAAAGCATTTTTATCCTTGATTTTATTTAGCAAGCAATCCGCCAATACCCTTAATCTGGTTAATATCGTTATTAACCGAAGATTTAACGGTTGCTGATTGAATAAAAATTGTCAAATTATCAGCCGTATCAAATTGCAGCGCCTGTGCAAAATTTTTGACGATGATAGCGACGACATCATCTTTTGTGCTGGATGCGGGCAAACTGCTGAATTGCTGCTCTACCGCTTTGAGTAATTCCGAGGCCTTTTGAGTATTGCCCATTCGAGCGTAATGTCTTGCCAGGCGACTGGCAACAATGGCTTTATCGGTCGGCAGATTAATAGCTTGCAGCTGCTTCTCGGCTGAATCCAAAGCAGCACCGGCCGCATCGGGTTGGTAACTGGCAATCAAATCGGCGGCTAACGCATTATAAATCGGATCCTGAATGTCGTTGCCAATGCTTGCGGCTTTATCAATCGCATTGCTTTTAAGCGATACTTGAACGGCACGATAAAGCAGTTCGCCTTGTTTTTCTTTAGCAATGTTTTGCAATGTCGTTGTTTGCAATTGATTAATATAAGCAAAGCTTCCAATCAGTTCTTTAAGGCTTGCAGCAGTCGCTTCGGGCATAAGCGGCTCGGTGCTGGCAAGCCATTTAGAAGCATTGGCGCTGTCATTAACATCATAGTAAGCCCGCGCCATAGCCGCACGCGCACTAACTTGTTTGTCGGCCGATGCAGTTTTCGCCAGCAGGCTATCGGCTTGGCTGAAATAATTATTAGCGGTGTCAATGTTGCCTGCCTTAGAGTTGTAAACGGCAATTTTTAACGCCGCCTCCAGCTGCTCATCCGGATTTTGGATTTGTTTCCACGTTGCTTCCGCACGGCTCAGCCAATCATTCTTTTTAGTAATACGCAGTTGGTACAGCCCTGCCTGTGCCAAGTACTCGGCTTGCTTAGCCGCAGGCAGCATGTTAATTCGGGTTTCTATGGCAGCCGTAATATCATTAATCAGCTTGTCTTGATTGCTTAGCTGCGCCTGTGCCAAGAGTTTACCCATGGCGTTGATGTAGTCTTCCGTATCGACAAGGTACTGGGTCAACTTATAGGCATCGGCTACGTTATTGTTCGCGATTAACTGGGTGATACGTTGATTTAAAAATAAATCCCACTCTTGATTGTTTTCGCCATCATGCAGCAGCGTAACTGTCGGTGCAGGAGCATTGTTGTCTCCAGGTTGAGCCGCTTTTTTCGCGTCGCTCGTATTGGTAGAAACAGCACTCGGAGGTGTGGAGACCAACTTTGTCGTTCCTGACGATGCAGTTGCCTTACCTGCGTTCTTGCCAAGATTATCGGCATCCAAGCCGAATGCGCCAAGTACGTTATTGGCTTTATCATGCACATCCTGCAATGCCATTTGCGCATCGACAGGCGGCTCCGTCCCTGATGGTGCCGCTGCACCCTCACCGGCAGCTTCCCCGGCTGGAGCGGAAGGAGCAGCGACATTCGTTACCTCACTGGCGCCGCCTAAGAAATAACTCGCCCCTGATGCGACAACAATGGCGACGCCTCCTGCAATCAGCAAGGTTTTACTGGGTTTTTTACTTTTTTTACCGAAAATTTCCTGGGCGATTTCTTCTTCAATTTCTTTCTTACGCTTTTTCTCTGCCTCTTCTCTACTTGCCTTCATTTCACGTTTTTCTATGGCCATTTTCGAATTTAACAGCCTGTCTCTTATCTCTTTTCTTTCTTTTGCTTCTGCGTACTTAGCAATAATACCGGAACACTCGGGGCATTTGACGGGGTCTGGTTCACCTTGATCCAAGGTTATTTTTATTTCGCAATATGGGCAAGTAAAGTCGCGCTTTGTCAGCGCTTTTTCCTCGGTCTTTTCTACCAAAGAAATATTTAAGCCCGATCCTCCGGGGCGATAAAGACAAACAAGCCCTGCTTTCGATAGCGTGATTTGAACTTGCTCAGCCTCTTCTCCACTGATATTACGGCGAATGCACAGCCCACTGGGCGTACTCCATAATGCTTCGAGTTGCTGCTCTTCAATTTTGAAAACCTGACTAGCCTTCTTTTTGATTTGCTCCGCCTCATCCATTCTTTCAGGGCGAATTCCTTTTATGAAAACATCGTAAGAAGCCATGGTTTTTTCTCCACAAAATATCAGTTGGTGGTTATTATCGTGCTTATTTAAACAAGCAAAGCGCAGGACATACGGCAAAAAAATGCAAATCTTAACAGACGGGGGTTAATAATGGTACATTCCAAAGCTACCATCAAGCTGAGTTGATTAGTCGCATCCCATACTATTAATCATACCGCCAACTGCTTAATCTCTGCGTCCTGTATTAAAACGGCTAACGGAAAGACATACGCGACGCGCTCGATTTAACCCAAAGGACAACAATTAAATGTTTATAGAAGAGTCTCAAGACGATCCAGACGACTGGATGACAGCATTATTAAGATCGCCTATTTTTCAACGCCTCCCGCCTACCAATTTACAAAAAATATTAATGAGCCTGGAAGCCGTCCATTTTAATAAAGGCGAAGTTATTGTCGATCAAGGAGGCATCGGGGATTATTACTACCTGATTAAAAACGGGCAATGCGAATTAACACGCAGACCGTCGCCCAACGCAAAAGAAATTAGATTGGCCCAACTGGCAACCGGCGATACTTTCGGCGAGGACTCACTGCTTTCCGATGCACCCAGAAACGTAACGATTACGGCACTGACAGACATATCTTTATTACGGCTCAATAAACAACAATTCGTATCCTTAATAAAAGAGCCTTCTTTATCGTTTGTTACTTACCTGGAGATGCGGGCAGCGTTAAAGCAAGGAGCTATATTGCTGGATGTACGTTCGCCGGACGATTATGAAAACTACCATCTTGACGGCAGTATCAATGAGCCTTTTTTCTCGTTAAGAATGCAACTTAAAACATTAAATCGTCAAAAACCGATCATTGTGGTTTGCGGTGATGGCAAAACCAGCGAGGCCGCGGTATTTTTGCTGCTCCGCAATAAAATCAACGCCATGATTTTGCGAGGAGGCATCGCGGGAATTAAGCCCGAACCGGCGGATAAAATTGAGGTTGTCGCGGGCCGCCACTCCGAAACGATCCATCGGGAACGCGAACTAAAACAGCCTGCCGGCATTTCCAGCGATGTCCAGGATAATCCCGTAAGATTGCTTCAATCGGAAGTCGAAGCGCTCAAAGCGACGAACCAACAACTCACCGATAAATGCTTGAAGCTGGAGTTCGACAAGCAACATGCAGAAAGACAAATCCGGGCCTTGCACAAACAGTTGGAAAAACTAACCCAGGTTTTGGATAAGCTTAAAGAAGGCTGACTGACGGCTTGTAATCAAGCCTAAGATTAAGATAACATCAGCCACCCTAAAGCATTTGATTTAGAAGGCGAAAGATAAACCATGAAACATTCCATCCTTTTACTCAGATTAATGCTACTTGGTATCTTTGGACTTGGGTCGGGAGCTACCGTTGCCGCTACGGCTGGAACGGATATAAACAAGGCGACCTTCGCCGGAGGATGTTTCTGGTGCATGGTAGCGGCTTTCGATAATCTGCCGGGGGTAGTCGAGGTCATTGCCGGATATACCGGTGGACATAGCCAAAATCCGACTTATGAAGAAGTCTCGGCAGGTGGAACCGGCCATGTCGAAGCCATACAGGTACTCTACGATCCCGCTAAAATTAGTTATACCAAACTACTGGAGGTCTTTTGGCACAATGTTGACCCTACCGTCACGAATCGCCAATTCTGTGACATCGGCCCCGAATACCGCGCGGAAATTTTTTACCAGGACGCGGAACAGCGACGGCAGGCCGAGCAATCCAAAGCTGAACTGACGCAGTCCAAGCCTTTCAAAGACCCTATTGTCACCCGGATCGTTGCCGCCTCTGCATTCTATCCCGCCGAGGAATACCATCAATATTACTATCGCAAAAATCCGGTGCGTTATAAGTATTACCGCTACACCTGTGGCAGAGATCAACGTTTAAAGGAGTTATGGGGAAGCGAACCCGAACACTAAAGTCCCTTCCCCATTATTTCCCAGTTAATCCGACTCAGAGACAACGGATACGATTTGCCGTGACACTTCACCCGCTCAACCATCGCATGTCTCGATTAGCTTATCTTCAGCCTGTTTCTCATCGTAAACCGACCTGATAATTTCACGTTTTGCTTCCAGCCAATCTTTAAGTTCATTGCCCGGATGAAAGCCGCGTTTTTCAGCTTTGTAATAAGCCGCTTCAGCGATCATTACATCCAAGTTAACAGTCTGAGCGGATGAGCGGTGCTTCATTGTAAAACCGTACTTTATCAGATTGACCAGATTTTGCGGCGAGCTTCCCTTAATACCTATTTGGGCCGGCTTCAATTCTGCCAGAGTACCGAATAAGCAATCCCATATTGACAATACCGAGCCGTAATTACGATCATGCTCGTCACGTTGGGTTGAATGGTGAACACGATGCAAATACGGCGTAATAATTACCCGTCCCAAAAACCGCTCTCCCCAGAATGTAATATTGGTGTGATGCAGCATGGTAAAAAACGTAATGATCGCCTCATTCACCAGCATCACTCCGCCTTGTATCCCTAAAATAACAATCAACATCGCCTTCATCAGGTTGATGATGATAATTTCTATAACATGCGCCCGAAATGCGGTCGAAACGTTCAGGCAAGGATCATTGTGATGCACCTTGTGAAATACCCACAAATAATCGAAGCTGTGACTGGCTTTATGCAAGAGATACAGCGCTAAGTCCATCGCTAAAAACGAAAGAATCGCTTTCCATGCCGAATTCGAGATGTGGCTGAGCAGTCCCTTGTCAGCGTATTGCTCAGCCAAAATCCATAACGATGGAATCGCCAATAGCGACATGACAATACTGTTAAAGGCAAACAGCTCGATGTTCGTCCGATAAGACTGCTGCAATTGTTTGATGAACAGCTCTTCTCTAGGGAAGTAAAACTCAAGCAACACAAACAGCGCAAAAAACAGGCACAGGAGAAATGTTACTATCCCGCCTGAATATATCTCGACAATCCACGTTAGATAAGATTGAAGCAGGGTAATTGAAGATTTAAGTTCGTTTAACATCGTGGCCTCCTCATTACAAAACTGATGTAAATGATTAGAACAAAGTTATCTTAACTGGAAATTATATAAAGAATAATAGTGCCGCCGCTTGACCTTTATTGTGCCTAAAATGCTCCAATATTCAGAACGTTCAGCTCTTACCGCTATCGGGAAAAGCAGCGAGACTTGATTATTATTCTAAAAAACACGCAATGCATGTTCAAGTTTCAACCGGGCCACATAAAAAGATTTTTTATCCCGTTTGACGCTCGATTTCGCCAAGACGGACAAGGGGCATTGGCATTGCCGGAGACGATTCCGGCAATGCCGACCAACAATCGAGTCTAGAAAAAACCCAAGGGGCTAATATCGTAACTGACCAGCATGTTCTTGGTTTGCTGATAATGATTCAGCATCATCTTGTGGTTTTCACGGCCCACACCCGATTTTTTATAACCGCCGAAAGCCGCATGAGCCGGATAATGGTGATAACAGTTAACCCATACCCGACCGGCCTGAATGCCACGCCCCATACGGTAGGCGCGATTCATATCGTGAGTCCAGACACCCGCGCCCAAACCAAACTGAGTGTCGTTGGCAATCTCTAACGCTTCAGCTTCATCCTTAAACGTGGTAACCGATATCACAGGACCAAAAATCTCTTCCTGGAAAATTCGCATCTTGTTGCCGCCTTTCATAATTGTCGGCTCAATATAATAGCCTTCCGAGAACCCGCCTTCTAAAGACTCGGCCTTACCGCCGATTAAAACTTCCGCACCTTCATCTTTGCCGATTTGCAGATAGCCCAGAATCTTGTCGAACTGTTGCTTGGAGGCTTGCGCGCCGACCATCGTTTCGGTATCCAGCGGATTGCCGCGTTTAATCTGTTTGGCCCGCGCAATGACTTTAGCGATAAATTCATCATAAATAGATTCCTGTACCAACAAACGCGATGGACAGGTGCACACTTCACCCTGATTGAAAAAAGCCAGCACCGCACCTTCTATGCATTTGCTGATAAACGCTTCTTCCTGGTTCAACACATCTTCAAAAAAAATGTTCGGCGACTTTCCGCCCAACTCAACGGTTGACGGGATAATGTTTTCCGCCGCGCATTTAAGAATATGCGAACCGACAGGCGTCGAGCCGGTAAAGGCTATTTTTGCAATCCGGGTGCTGGTCGCTAATGCCTGCCCTGCTTCCGCGCCATAGCCGTTGACAATATTCACCACGCCTGCGGGCAATAAATCGCCAATTAATTCCATCATCACCAATATAGACGCCGGAGTTTGTTCAGCCGGTTTCATGATCACACAGTTGCCTGCGGCCAAGGCCGGCGCTAATTTCCAGCAGGCCATCAGCAACGGAAAATTCCACGGAATAATCTGTCCGACCACACCCAGCGGCTCATGAAAATGGTAAGCAACGGTATTTTTGTCGATTTCTCCGATTGAACCTTCCTGGGCGCGAATGCATCCGGCAAAATAGCGGAAGTGATCGACGCACAGCGGAATGTCTGCGGCCAGCGTTTCGCGTACCGCTTTGCCGTTATCCCAGGTTTCCGCAACCGCCAGTGTTTCAAGGTTTTCTTCAATGCGGTCGGCTATTTTTAATAAAATATTCGATCGTTCCGTGACCGACGTTTCTCCCCAGGTTGCGCTGACCGCATGCGCCGCATCCAGCGCCAGTTCAATATCTTCGGCGCCGGATCTGGGTATTTCGCAGAAAACCTTGCCGTTAACCGGACTTGAATTGTCAAAATACTGGCCCTTGACCGGACCGACCCAACTGCCGCCGATAAAGTTTTGATAACGGGATTTAAAGTTAACTTTACTGCCTGGCTGATTCGGTTCGATATAAAGCATGGCTTTTGCCTGGAAAATAAGGATGATGGAAGTTTGATTCTATCATCGTTGAGTGGCTTGGATTACGACAATCAATAAAATCCGATATTGCTATTACAGGCCATCAAAAAATTTGGCCTGATAATAAGATGATGACCGCATAACGCAGGCTTTTGCCGAAGCCGACCAGAATTAGGAAAATACCAAGATGCACCCTCATGATGCCGGCGATAAAAGTTAAGGCGTCTCCACCCACCGGCAACCAAGCTAATAATAGCGACCAAACGCCGAAATGCTGGTACCAGCGCTGGTAGCGATGCAATTTCGAGGATGGGAATGGAAACCAGCGGCGGTGTTCGAAATATAACAGATAACGGCCTAAAACCCAGTTGACGACAGCGCCTAAGGTATTGCCTGCCGATGCAAACAACCAAAGTAGCCAAGGATCATAACCGGCTGCCAGCAAACCCACCAACGCCACTTCCGAATAAAACGGAATCAGCGTGGCGGCCAGAAAACTGACGCCGAATAAACCCAAATAAGCGGTCATATCAGCTGACGCGCGGATTGAACCAGCGCACGAAAAAGATTACGTTGACGCGATATGTAGAATAAATATTCCGGATGCCATTGAACCCCGATCAAAAATGGTCGCGACGGGTCTTCTACCGCCTGCACAATATCATCCAAATCACGACCTACAATTCTTAACCCTCTGCCCAACTGATCAATGGCTTGGCTATGCAGACTGTTAATCCGGCAGCGGGTAGTCCCCAGCAGCTCCTTCAGTTGGCTGTCCGGCTCCACTAATAGCGTTTTTAACGGCAATACCGTCCAGCGGTTTCGGGTAAAGTGCCGCAGTTTACGTAAATCCTGATGCAAATTGCCGCCCAGATAGGTGTTAAGTAATTGCTCGCCACGGCAGATAGCCAGCATCGGTATATTCTGCTTCAAAGCTTTTTCGATATGAATTAATTCGAACATATCCCGCCCCTTGTCATAACGTGTATTAGGCAATACCTCTGATTCGTAAAGCGTAGGATAAATATCATCGCCGCCGCCGATTACGATGCCATCTAAGACCTCATTCAAATGCGAGTTTTTGGGTGTGAGCCGTAGAGGCTTGCCCCCGGCCCGGACAATGGCACAGCGGGTAAAATACCAGGCATGATCCCCGCCTTGGTCAGGCCCCGTTACGCCAATTACAGGACGCAATAACGTTTCAGGCATACCTCAACCGTCTCTCTCCAATCCTGAAACAGTTCGGCTAAAGGCCTGTCCAGAAATTTCATGTACGCCTGGCATATTACATTCAAACACTCGGTATTGCAGGCCAGCTTTTCAACCATTAACCAATTATGCCAATCCACATCGATATTCCAGCCGGGCTTATCGATTTGGCAGTTGGGCAGCCGGTAATGCAAAGTTGGGCGGGCGTGAACACGCTTATCGTCAATGATCGACAGCGTTCGGGTTTTATCGAGATAGGTAAATAACGGCAACATATCCAAGGCCCGGTTACGGGTAGGATTGGCTATCAGATAATCATCGATTAACCTGTCCTGCTCGGGATGGTAATCCAAATCAATCACTTGACGGATATAATCATCCGGAAACGGGGAAATATAGCCGGTCATCGAGCGGGTCAAGTCGATCTCGCTATAGTGAACCAGCCAGTCATGAAGACAAAGAAAAGCTTTGAGATAAGAAACAATGGTTTCATGGTCCAAGCTCGGCAATTCCGGATTGAAATGCAAGCCAAAAGCATTCAATGTGCCACTGTCTGTACCTTGGGCGCCCGATTCCCGCAAGCGCTGGATCAATAGTTCCAGTTCACCGAGCCTATCCATCCGAATCGGCGGCGAAACGATTTCAAACGGTACGATCTGTTCGGCTGCGATGCGCACAATAAACTCAGACCATTCATCAAGCTGAGCCCAAAAAGCCTCTGCATCCTGCTTGTAGCGGCCTTTTTTCTTCAAATATTGAAAATCAAGTTCAACTTTAAAATCGCCCAAGCTCGTGTCCGTAATCGTGCTTTCATAAGCACTCTCCGTTATAACAGTGCCGCCGAACTGTTCGTTAATCAGCCGGGCAATGTGTTCAAGAGTCAGTCCGGAAAACTCAAGTTCTACACCTACACGTCTCATTTCCCCGGATACTTTGGCACTGATCGGTGGAAGAAGGAAATGACACGTCTGATTCATAGCTGCCTTTTTTAATAGCTATTGATGGAACCGAAAACCGGAATCAAATTAAAAGCGCTAATCTTAATTGCCGAGTCGGTAACTTGAACGGTTTCTGAAAGGGCTACTCATTATCTCGCCGGATCAACAAAGATCAATAAGTCTAAGTACTTAGAATGAACAACCGGTAAAGCGCGTAATTTTCGAATAGCACAGGACTGACGAAGCAATCCTATCGTTCGCCATAGATGGACGATCAAGTTTCATTAACAAATCGAGATATCGCGCACAACAATAGCAATTCATACTCATTTTTTGCCCCATTTTTGTGCTTTCCTAAGAGACCAGTATTGAACAGCATCCGTTCAGACCTCATCTACATAAGGTAATATATGCCATGGCGTAATTATTGCTTATCACAACGTGCATCTTGGCTTTTATAATTACGTCTTGTCTCATTTTTAACGCACAACCAAGGATAAATTACATGCTGTCAGAAGCTGAACGTTTCGAAACCTTTTCCCCCTATATTCGTAGCGTTACCCAATGCAAGGAAATTCTTCGCGACTTGAACGGAACCTGGGGACTGATTTCCGCCATTGCGGAAATCAGTTGCCCCACAGAAGCCGCAACCATATTGCCGGCCATGGAAGCCACAAAAAAAGGCTTTGGCGATCTTGAAAGCAAACTAACCAGCCAGCTGGTTTCCGAAGAAATTAAAAAAACCTGTCTTGAACTTGAATCCAAAGCGCAGGTTTCGATAGATATCCTGGTGCGCAACCTGTATGAGCGCACTGCCGACATAGGCTTTCTGGCTACCAATGCCGATATCTGCAATTTTGTCCAGGCCTCGATAAAAGGCGAAACGACAGATATAGATTCAATTAACCAACTCCTTGACGAGTACGGTTCAAAATATACCGTCTACGACGACATTATCATTCTGGATACCGACAGCCGCATTCTGACCCGGCTTGACCGCAACACATCAACAACAGCTCAAGGTATTTCCGATCCGATCATCCGCCGGACCTTAAACTCATTGGACGACTATGTTGAAACCTTCGGTAAAACCAGTCTCCGGCCCGGTACAGACCGAAGCCTGATTTATTCAAAACGTATCGTCGATCCGGTGGATGACTCGGTCATTGGCGTTTTGTGCCTATCGTTCCGCTTCGATAACGAGATGGAAGGCATATTTCGCAGCCTGCAAAAGAAAGGCGACAAAGCCGTCATGTTGCTGCTGAATGCCGATTCGGTGGTCATTGCCACCAGCGACCAGGATCATGTACCGATTGGCCGGTATATTGAAGCGGTTCCTGAAGGCCATCACTACGGCGTGATCGACTTTGCCGGACGCGAATATCTGTCGGTAACGCACAGAGGCCGGCCCTATCAAGGTTATGCCGGCCAAGAATGGTACGGACACACCATGATTCCATTGCATAGCGCATTCCACGCGTCTGCATCCGACAAGGAGATCAATGCCGAAATTCTCCGCCATGGCGACTCGCTGTCGCCCGAACTCTCCGGCATCATTGCCGGTGCAGCGGAAGGCATCAATATGTTCCTGCACCGGGTCATCTGGAATGGCCAAGTCATGGCGACTAACGAGCACGGCAATCTTTTATCGCTGAAAGCAATCCTAAAACAGCTTCGCTCGATGGGAGCACGTACAGCTCAGGCACTTGCCGATTCCAGCAGTAAGTTGCACACCACAATGATTACCTCCGAGCTTCGCAATGCCGAATCCATCGCGCGGCTGATGATCGACATTATGGATCGCAACCTGTACGAGCGCAGCAATGATTGCCGATGGTGGGCCCTGACTTCGGAAATCCGTCGCATTTTATCCGAAGGCCGCCTGAGCCCTGACGATAAAGAAAAAATCACCGATATCCTGATCTACATCAACAAGCTTTACACCGTCTATACGCGCCTGTTTATTTATGACATCAAAGGCACTATCGTAGCCGAGTCCAATCTGCATAACGACCCGGTCGATGCGGTAGGCAGACAAGTGAACGCTTCCTACGCACAAGAGACTTTTTCGTTGCGTTCGCCGCAGGAATACCGCGTATCGATGTTTGAAAACTCCTGGCTGTACGAGAGCAATCCAACTTATATTTACAATGCCGCGATCCGTCATATTGATGACATGAATAAAGTGGTTGGCGGTATCGGCATCGTTTTTGACTCCACGATCGAATTCAAACACATGCTTGAAGATTGCCTGCCTGATAAACCGGGCGCTTTCGGCCTGTTTGTCGAACGGCCCAGCGGCCGCATCATTGCGTCAACCGAAGGCTCCAATTACAAAAATGGTGAAGTTCTTTGGATAGACCCTGAGTTTTTTGAATTGCAGGAAGGCACAGGAAAATCCAAAATCGTGCTTTATAACAAGAAGTACTATGCTGTCGGCTGCTACTCGTCACGCGGATACCGCGAGTTTAAAACCACTGGCGACTACCATAATGACGTGGCGGCCTTCGTGTTTATCCCGATCGGAGAAAAAGCCGAGAACACAGGCTCCGAACAACGCGTAGCGATCACTTATCCGCAAGAGCCGATAACCGGTGATGTCGTCGATCTGGCAACGTTCTATATCGGCTCGGAAGTCTATGCCTTTCTTGCCTGCGACGTACTCGAAGCCATGGACGTTACAATGATCAACGCCCTGCCCGGCGTGAAATCCTATATTGTCGGCAGCGTTATGTATTGCGATAACAGTCCCGAAGGCATCAATGAAAAAATCCCGATTATTGTGATTGACGGCAGAATTCTGACCCAAAAGCCCGTTGATCAGGATAGGCAGGAGATAACGACCGGTGCAATCGTCGTCGTTCGAACCCAAGTAGGCCCTATCGGCCTGTTGGTTGACGGGCTTGATGCCATTCCCAGCTTTGAAAAATCGCAAATCCAGCAGATTAATGAATTATTGCGCGGCGATGGCGGCTATGTAAAATCACTGGTCAACATCCCTGAAAGCAACACGACCGGGAAAATGCTTATTGTATTAAATCAGGACTTGATTCTGGCTTCGGTTCGTAAGCAATAATCAAGACCGATTCGCAGCTGGTTTTTTAATATTTGGGACAAAGTAGACAGGCTCCATCCCCTCCAATACATAACTAAAATCAAGTTTCTAGTTCCCATAGGTTTCCCGTGGGAACTAGGTAGCTTGCACTACGAGCCACAATCCACCTCAGTAGCATTCCTATACGACATATGTGAACGAAGAATCTATCATTGTCGACAGACGTTGAATAACGTTTCTTTTTATTGATTCTTGATAACATATTAAAAGTGGAGAATATTCTTAATCAATTTGCAAAGAAGCAATTATTATACAACCCATCACGTATAATAATCGTCAAACACATTAACCGAGGGCTTAAAGTCTTTACCTACGTATCGATCAATCAGCATCGGATAACTCTGAAAATGATCATTACAAAAAAGAAGTTATTTCGCTCGATATCGGCAGTGATAATGAAATTAGTCAAACACGATTCAAATTCGCTACACTTAAGTGCAACCAGATGAAATCTAGCAATTAATTCTTAGGAACATAACTAATGCCAGTAATTGATTTTCCAGCTTCAGCAAAACGCCATTATCAAGATGCCTGCTTGTTGGAAAATAATAGCCGCCTAGCTAACGCGGGTCAGTTATATGGATTTTGTGCGGAATGCGGAATCAAAGCATTGCTGATTTCACATGGCTATCCCACTGATGCTGAAGGTTCGCCAATCAGAAATCCACCAACTGGTGAGACAAGTATTCGGAAACACATTGACCAACTCGTAACGATAAAAACGCAAATCGATGTTAGTACTTCGGGACGTAGCGGAGCAAAGTACCTTGCGCTGATCCCTAATATTGGTTCTTTTGTGGATTGGTCTGTTGATCATAGATACTATGATCAACACCAGATCCCCTCATCTTTGCCAGCATGGAAAGGAGCGGCGACAGAGATGATGCAAATGATGGATATAGCCATCAGCGATGGAGTTTTGATATGAGCCGCAACAAGATTTTTTTCAATGATGTTTTGCCCAAAGTAGCCAACATCTTGTCTGCGCAAACCTTGCCGCCAGATGTAGAGCCTCTGGTGATACGCGATATTCACGGCCGCATCAGAATTGCGTTGGACATGCCGCGAAGCAGCGATACCGATGAAATAATTGCCAAGCTGGATCAAAGTTTATTGGCTTTAGGCGTCTATAACAACGGCGAAGGAAAAAACGTCCTTTCTCGTGATGACTTTTTTGATCCCGACAGCATTTTTAAAAGTCCCGAAATCCTACAATGGGTACAGCCTAATGGAGATAAAACTGTTCGAATATTGAATCGACAGGTCACAGGACAGGATTGGGACTCGCATGAAGAATCCCATAAAACAAAAAAACCACGCCTTGTATTTTTTGGAATTAAAGGCGGTGTGGGGCGTTCAACGGCGCTGGCAATGCTGGCCTATAAATTGGCAAATTCAGGTAAAAAAGTTTTACTGATCGACCTTGATCTTGAGTCTCCTGGTTTGTCGGGTTTGCTGTTACCGCAGGATCGTTTGGCCGATTTCGGCGTTGTCGATTGGCTGATTGAAGATGCTTTAGGCCAAGGTGATGAAGTATTGCGCCGAATGATTTCAGTGAGTCCTTTGTCTGAATATACCCAAAGTGAGATTCGCATTGCTGCGGCAATGGGAATTGACGATACCAGCTATCTGGATAAATTGTCGCGGGCATACGGGGACGTAGCTATAAACGGCAAAGCCGAGGCTTTCACCCAGCGCATCCGCCACTTAGTCGATAAACTCGAAGAAACAGAACAACCTGATGTAGTGTTAATCGATAGTCGAGCTGGATTACATGATCTTGCTGCCGTCAGCATCGTGGGTTTAGCAACCACGGCATTCTTATTTGCAACAGATACCGAACAATCCTGGCAGGGTTATCGTTTGCTGTTTTCACATTGGCAATCTTTCCCTGAAATTGCGCGTAATGTGAGGGAACGTTTAGCTATCGTTCAGGCACTATTTCCCGAAGCCGATCAATCAAAACGTGCCAGACACTTTTTGGAACAGTCATACCAATTGTTTTCAGAAACGCTGTATGAAGAAATTCCGCCTTCTCCAGCAGATCATCCATCAAATACTTTAGGTTTCAGAGACTTGTTCAATTTCGACATCGAAATCGAAAATGCGCCGCATTATCCACTTCGTATTAACTGGAACAATCGTTTTCAAGAGTTTGATCCCAAGCTGCTTGGCCAACAAGGACTTTTTTCAGAAGCAGAAATAGAAGCCAGTTTCGGAAATTTCATGGATAAAGCCATTCAATTGATTGGGGACCGTGCATCGTGAGTCAAGACTATTTTCCGCAACAGGTAATGCGAAAAGCATTGCGCGAAGCCTTACCAGCCAATGATCAACCTGCTGCTAAACCGACTAGAACCCCTCAGTTTACGTATGTGCCTCCTAGCCATGCGCGGGCTCTCGACCCTGAAAATATCATTGTTGAAGGGATACGTGGAGTTGGGAAAAGCCATTGGTGGGCAGTACTAAATTCCAAGCAGCATCGTGATTACTTAGCCTCAGTTTTTCCTGAAACGAGAATCACCAGTAATCTAAAAATTTCCCAAGGGCTCGGCGTTGGTTTGGGGCCTAAAGATGCTCCTGGTAAAGATACAATGGCAAACCTGATTAAAGAGCATGATCCCCGTCATATTTGGCAAGCAGTCATTGCCGTTCATGCTGGGTTTCCTGAACCTTTTCCGAATGCACCGGGAAAGTGGACGACAATGGTAAATTGGGTGAAGGAAAACCCTGAGGATTACGACAATCTATTGGATGATGTTGACTTTCAATTAGCCCATCAAAATCAAACCTGCTTGATTTTGTTTGATGGCCTTGACCGTCTGGCCAACGATTGGCCATCTATTCGACCGCTTGCGCGATCACTATTCCAACTTGCTTTGGATTTTCGCGCCAGTCGCGCAATCCGGTTAAAGCTGTTTGTGCGCTCGGACATGTTGGAGGACCGAGGTATATTGGCTTTTCCTGACTCATCAAAATTGTTAGCAAAAAAAGTTCTTCTTAACTGGCGACGTGTTGATCTTTATGCATTGCTTTTTCAATGTTTGGGTAATGCCGATACTCAGGGAAAGATGTTTCGATTTCAGTGTAAAAAACTTTTTTCACAAACTTGGAAACAAGACAAAAATACCCAAGCATGGCAGTTACCCCAAAACATGCGTACCGATGAAGACTTGCAACGTGAGATATTTCATGCCATTACGGGACCATGGATGGGAAGTGGTCCAAAACGAGGGGCTCCTTATACTTGGTTGCCGAATCATCTAATTGATGGCCGGGATCAAGTCAGTCCTCGTAGTTTTGCAGCCGCATTACGTTTTGCGGTCGAAAATGACGAACCACATATAGACTGGCCATTCGCCTTGCACTACAGCGCAATTAACGCTGGTGTTCAGGAAGCTTCCAGAATTCGAGTCGATGAAATCACCCGAGAAGACTATCCGTGGGTTGAAACGCTTATGCAGCCGCTACGCAGCAAAATCACGGTGCCATGCGAACCTAAAGAGATAATTCAACTTTGGAAAAAGGACAAGACTATTAGCAAGTTACAAACAGCATGCGAGGAAAATGAAGTAAGGCTTCCCCCTCCACATATTGAAGAAGGCGAACAGGGCATATTAAAAGACTTAGCTGATTTGGGGGTAATTCAGCAACTCTCTGACCGGCGTATTCAAATGCCCGACGTATACCGCATTGCTTTTGGGTTCGGTCGGCGAGGCGGCGTTAAACCACTTAAGTAAAATAATGCCATAATGGGTAAACGATGAAGTCGTTTGAACGCTTGCTGCCGAAGAATTCATGAATTTTCGACTAAACTCAATCACCGCTCCGATTCTTTCTTGGCAACCTTATCCCGCAAATAAACCGGCATGGCCTGTTCGACCGCAACAGCCAAGCCCTGCTCGAAGCCTTTCGCGCCTAAACGGGCAATCGCACCGGCTCTGGGCAGCATATCGGCTTTATAGCGACTGACTTGACCGGCCAAGAGGGCCATTAATTCCTGATGGTAAACGCCCCAGCCTGAACCGATACCTACTCCGGTCAGGTCGGGAAACTCTATCTGCTTAGCCGGAGTCACGGCTTCGTCGCCAATCAGCTCGGCATAGCCTTGATCGTCGCGCCGGTAAACACCCCAGAATATTTCATCCATCCGTGCATCCATAGCGACAAAGGCGACATTTTCATCATTGTGATCGAAAAAATCTTGGGCAATGGCCGCCAGGGTAGACACAGGGACTACCGGCAAATCGGCGCCCAAAGCGATACCCTGAATCACGCCGGTGGCAATGCGCACACCGGTAAACGAACCGGGGCCGCGGCTGAACGCCAGCGCATCAAGCTGTTGCGGCCTTAAGCCCGCCTCTGTCATTAACGAATCGATCATCGGTAAAATCAGTTTAGTGTGTCCTTTGGGCGCCAACTCAAAACGCTCCGCCACTTCGCCGTCAATAAACAGCGCTGCCGAGCAGGCTTCGGTCGATGTTTCTACTGCCAGTAATTTCATTGTTCGATCTCTAATTAGTGGATGCTGACTTTATGAGAACTCAAAAGACACTGATATGTAGGGCGTGCCATGCGCGCCTTAGCTCCGATGGCGCGCATGGCACGCCCTACTGGGAACAACTCGCGTTTATCAGCTAAATCCGCGCCATCCGGTTCTATTTCTCTAACGACTCTTCCTGAAAAAACGCCCGTACCTCTTCTATGTCACGGGTACGCTTCATAGCCGGTACGCTGTCTAAAAATATCTGCCCATAGGATTTCTTTAGCAATCTGGGATCACACACCATCAATACGCCCCGGTCGGTTACGTCGCGAATCAACCGGCCTATGCCCTGCCTTAACGCAATCACGGCAGTGGGCAGTTGGTATTCGAAAAACGAGTTCCGTCCCTGTTTGGTCATCGCATCCAAGCGCGCTTTTAACACCGGGTCGCCGGGCGATGCGAACGGCAATTTGTCGATAATGACGCAAGATAAGGCCTCGCCCCTGACATCCACGCCTTCCCAAAAACTCGATGTGCCGAGCAGCACGGCATTGCCCGCATCTTTAAACTGCTCCAGCAACAAGGCCTTGGGACGACTACCCTGAATCAGCAATGGAAAATCGATTTTTTTCTCCAGCAATTCGGCCGCCTCTTTAAGCGCTCGATGGCTGGTAAACAGGAAAAACGCCCTGCCCTTACTGGCCTGCAACACCGGAACCGCAAACTCGACGATCCGCGGGATGAATTCGGGATCATTGGGCTGAGGCAAACCTTTCGGGTGATAGAACAGCGATTGATGGGCATAATCGAAAGGGCTGCCCCAACTTTCGCTGGTTGCATTGCTCAGTCCCAGGTTATTGGCGAAATGATCGAACTTGTTCGCCACGCTTAAAGTCGCCGAGGTAAAAATCCACGCTGCCTGATGTTGCTGCATGAAGGAGCGGAACTCCGCCGCAATATCCAGCGGCGTCCGGCTTAGGGTAAAGGTGTTTTTATAGGTTTCATACCAGCGAATCCATTTGCCGCTGCTGTCTTCGAGGATAATTTTCAACTGCTGCACCAGTTCGTCGGCGCGCTTGAAACACGAGTCCAGGCCTTTGGTTTTAACCGAGGCCAGCTCCAGTTGATCGGCCAGGCGCTGTAACTGGTCTTTAACCGCCGTCAAGTTCGCCGCTATTTTCGGATTGTTTTCGATGTCCTGCCAATCGCCGCGTTTAAGCTCGATACCGAATGCCAGCCTCAAATCCTTGACTTCATGTTCAAGGTCTTCGCAGGCGGTACGTAAGGCGGGCATGTCGGTGGCGTCTTTGAAATATTCCATCAACGCGTCTTTTGCCAGATCATTCAGCTGCTTAGCGCTGACGGTAATGCCCAAAAAATTGGAAGCGGTATCGGCCAGTTGGTGCGCCTCGTCGATAATAACCACTTCGGCATCGGGCAATAGCTCGCCGAAACCGCTGTCGCGTATCGACCAGTCCGCGCACAGCAAATGATGATTAACCACCAGTATTTCGCTTTCCTGCGCCTTTTTCCTGGCCTTAACCAAAAAACACTCGGCGTAATCCGCGCAATCTTGTCCCAGGCAATTATCCAGTGACGAAGTCGCCTGATACCAGACCGGGTCGGCTTCGGCCACTTCGGACATTTCCGAAGTATCGCCGGTTTTTGTGCGCTTCGACCAGGAGCTTATTTTTGCCAGAGCGGCGGCATCTTCTTTGCTGAAACCCAGCGTGGAAGTCAAGGCGTTTTTTAACCGATAAGTGCATAAATAGTTGCTGCGGCCTTTCAGCAGCGCAGCGATAAACGGCGTTTTCATCGCCTTGCGAATCACCGGCAAATCTTTGTTAAACAGTTGATCCTGAAGATTTTTGGTGCCGGTCGAAATAATGACTTTTTTACCGGATAAAATGGCGGGAACCAGATAGGCAAAAGTCTTGCCGGTTCCGGTTCCGGCTTCGGCGATTAAATGCTGGTTTGCTTCAATGGCGTGGGCAATCGCCTCAGCCATTTCCAGCTGGGCCGCCCGCGGTTGATAACCTGGAATTACCTTTGCTAATTCTCCGTCACTGCTGAAAAAATGTTTGGTGTCTGTCAATTGAGTCTCTTGCACTATTTCCACTTACTACTTTAAATTCAACCAACAAGTGCAGTTCATTTTTAACTGGATTGAAAAAAGCCGACCAAGCAACAAAGATACCAGATTGAAATTTTAAAGATAGTGTCTCGGGTATCTAAATCTATACCGATAATATACCCGAAAAAGATAACCATAGGATATGCTGATGACTACAAGGCTACATCGGAATATTTACCGCCTATATGCGTCTGGCCGGATCTTGACCATCAACATTTAGCTAAGCTTGCTTCGTGGCCCGGTTGATATTTATGGAGTCCGGACACATTTTAAATTTTAAACTAATATTTATTTGCGTACGTATTAAACTAGACGATACTAGCACTTAGAAACATAGGTAACTGACTAAATCATATGATAATTAACGGCTTTACATTTCTTCCTAAGTACAATGACACACTGGAACAAAATGCAGAATATCTCCGGCAAATACTTCCGCTCATGTCAAAGAATAAAATCGCTGCCGACCCTCTTAATTTTGCAATTTTCTATGAATATATTATCGGCAGAAACGTTCAATTAAACAATGAGTTGACTGATCTACTGAAAAATCAGGATGCTTTTACGCCCGAATTAAGCCTGAAATTGTTCAAAAAATATATCTGCGATACTTCGTTTGACTCTCTGGAAAACATAAGCCAAATCCTGTTGCAGCTTATTAATAAAACAGGCGAAGCCTTGGACTCTACTGGCGAAAAAGCCAGTGCGGCAACAATAGGCTTCGAAAACCAGTTTAAAAAGCTGGAAAACAACCAGGACCTACCTGAAATCAAAATAGTTTTAACCGAAATCATCGCCGGAACTAAAGAACTTGCCGAAACCAGCATAACGCTGCAAGCGCAACTGGACGAAAGTAAAACGGAAATGCAATCGCTGCGGCAAGAACTTGCTCATGCGCGCGAAACCGCCAAAACCGATGCATTGACCGGACTCTTAAACCGCCGCGCTTTTGATCAAAAGCTGGATGAATATATTGAAATTCATAAACAAAACGATATTGAACTTTGCTTGCTTATTTTAGACATCGACCATTTCAAACTGATCAATGATACCTTTGGTCACCAGACGGGCGATAATGTACTGCGCTATACCGCTAATCTGATGAAAAAACATATTATCAAACATCATTGTGCGGCGCGCTATGGCGGTGAAGAAATGGCCATTATCATGCCCAATACGCCGTTTGACAAAGCGATGGAAATTGCTGAAAAAATAAGAGTTTCATTAGCCCAGCATCCTTTAAAACTTAAAGGTAGTAAAAAATCGATAGGTACAGTCACCATATCTATCGGTGTCTCAAGTTTTAAAATAGACGACTCTGTCGAAAGCTTGATCGAACGCGCGGACAAGGCAATGTACCGCGCTAAAGATAACGGCAGAAATCAAATAATGCCTGAAGATTTCATCTAAAACGCTGATAACAATATTATCCTTCTGAATTGGATGTAAAAATTATGAAAAAAATCCTGCTTTCGCTTTTGGCTATCTTCCTGATTATTGAAGAATGGCTTTGGGATTTATTAACGGCATTCGGGCGTTCATTATCACAATGGCTGAATCTGCAACGATTCGAACAATGGCTGAGTCAGACGAGTCCGCCCATGGCGCTGGTGGCGTTTAGTATTCCGGTACTGATTGTTACGCCGATCAATCTCGCTGCATTTGGATTGCTGGCAAAAGGAATGGTTCTACAAGGCATTCTGGTGGAAGTATTGGCAAAGCTACTCGGCACTTTACTGGTAGCCCGAGTGTTTGCGCTGACCAAACCGCAGTTATTAACCTTTACCTTCCTAAGAATCACCTACACCACTATCACTCGCTGGCTGCAATGGGCGCACGCAAAAATCACGGAAACAGCCGTCTATCGCTGGGTGAAACAATTCCGGTAGATTATCGCTAAAATTACTCTGACGGTTCAACAATACCGTGGAACCGATGCTAAGTATTTATTTTCTGTACCTTTCCGCAGTTACCGCCGTTACAATCCGCATTTTCTTTAGGGTATAAAGCCCGCCCGCCGCATTGATCCGTCATTACCCCAACAAACAACGTAACTCCGATTAGCGCACATTGTAAAAACTATGGTACAAAGCAAGCCGCATATTATCAGATGCTAATATCAATTGAATCGAGGAAGTCCAGATGAAAACGACGACTAATTTGCAACGCCGCAAACTATTAAAATATGCCGCAATGGGTATTGCCGGAGCGGCGACTTATCCGGCCTGGGCGCAGACTGCCGGCTTTACCAGGGTCAACACGCCATCTGCCGACTTTCTTCCTGACGTTGAAATTGAACTGACCATGAACACGGCTGATGTAGCTATTTTAAATGGCGAAAAAACTCATGTATGGAAAGTTACCGGCAAGGTCATAACAGGTCCTTCAGGCGTGCTTGATAATAATGAAGGCACTTATCTGGCGCCCACCCTGCGTTTCAAAAAAGGCCAGAGAGTCAGGCTGATTCTTAATAATAATTTACCGGCACAATCGATTCTGCACTGGCATGGGCTGCATGTTCCCGCCAACATGGATGGCAATCCCATGTATGCCATCAATCGGGGCGAAACCTATATTTATGAATTCGAAATACTCAACCGGGCCGGTACCTATTTTTATCACTCCCATGCTCACGGCGTCACCGCCAGGCAAGTCTATTCCGGCTTGGCTGGACTACTGATCGTCAGCGATGATCAAGAGCAGGCGCTGAATTTACCGAGTGGCAACCTGGATGTCCCGCTGGTGATTCAGGATCGCAGTTTCGACGGCCAAAACCAGCTGGTTTATTCAGGGCACATGATGCAACGCATGCAGGGTTTTCTGGGCGACCAGATCCTGGTTAATGGCCGGCCTGATTTTGTGTTGCCGGTCGCAACCCGCGCTTATCGGCTCCGGCTGGTCAACGGCTCCAACTCCCGGATTTATAAATTGGCCTGGAATGACGGTACCCCGATCACCGTAATCGGTGTAGACGGCGGCTTACTGGCAGCTCCCGAGCAACATCCTTATGTCATGCTCGCGCCGGGCGAAAGAGTGGATGCATGGATGGACTTTAGCGGACGAGCGCTAGGTACCGAGCTGACCTTACGCAGCATACCGTTTGATGCGGCTACGCATGGCGGCATGGGCATGATGGGAGGCGGGATGATGGGCGGCCGTGGAGGAATGATGGGGCATGGCATGGGCGGTATGATGCGTGGTGGCATGATGGGCGGAGGAATGATGTCCGTCAGCACCTTGCCTTCAGGCTCGGATTATCCGATCTTAAAAATTCGCGTCACCAAAAAAGAACAAGGCGACAACACGTTGCCAAAGACGCTAACTCCGATCACTACATTTCAAGTCAAGAATGCGGCAAATGCGTCCAATCCCAGAACCATCGCCTTATCCATGGAGCACATGTCAGCCCTGCTGAATGGCCGTTCTTATAAAATGGACGACGTCCAACCGGATGAAATTATCCCGGTTAACAGCCTGCAATTAATCGAGTTCGATAATGGTTTTGACGGCGGCATGCATGGCATGATGAACATGCCGCACCCGATGCATCTGCATGGCGAACAGTTTCAGATCGTCAAGCGGGAGGTGAGCCCGCGTTCACAAGACAGTTACACCACCGTTGCATCAGGATTTATAAACGGCGGCTGGAAAGATACGGTTTTGGTGATGCCGGGCGAGAAAGTCACGATATTAAAACCGTTTAATGATTTTAAAGGCCTGTTCATGTATCACTGCCACAACCTGGAACACGAAGATTTGGGCATGATGCGGGATTTCCTTATTAAATAAAATCCAAACGTGCTATGGACGGCGTGTTTCTTTGAGCAAGCAGAGCCTTCGTAGATATCGTTGACGTAGGCTTGGTAGTTCTCCGTCAACATTAAGTGTTATCAAATTTTGCTCTCGGTCCGTGACGGTCAAGCCAAGGCTTGACCGTCACGGAGTTCGCTTTTCACAAGACACACTACGTTCCGGTGTTACATATTCTTCGCCGATATAGCAAAGCGACAGATATGAATCACCTTTAATGGCTTGTTATTAATCATTCATATTACAAAGTTTAATGAATGGTGAAGACTATCGCCTTATCCCCTACTGTTCTTTCAGAAAGTCGAAAAGCAATTACCGAAATGGTTTTGGTCGATCTACATGATAGAAACAATCTTACGCTTAACAAAGGATAAAAATTTTCTGGATAACTCTACTGGTAGTATTATTACCAAAAATCGGCATTACTTATATCGATAGCTATTTGGCACCCGCTATTGCTGAATAGAATGACTGCTTAACAGGCCTGTTCCTATGTGTTACAGCAACATAAACAGTTGGACTCAGAATAAAAATAAAAGGTTAATAATGAAAGCGGCCCCCAAACAAACCAATAACGATTCCAGTCGCTCAGCGACCGAGGCCACTCAAACTAGCTGGCAGAACCAATTGGCTCAATTCGCCAACAACAGTAAGGAAGCCGTAGCACAACGCGCCTTTATAGCCGGCATCAATGACAGTCCGCACATGGCCGCACAACGTCGGCAAATTGAAAATTACATCGGTACCGACAGCCAACAAGCCCCTGCGACTCCGCAGCAGATAAACCAGCAGCCCGTTCAACGCTTAGAAAAACCGGATGACGAAGAAAAGGAACTCTTACAGCGCAAACCCACCGTAGAATCTCCAACGCAACTGAAAGAATCCATCCCGAAAAACAACACAGGCCTGCCTGACAATCTCAAGTCCGGTATCGAATCGCTTTCCGGCCTATCCATGGATAATGTCAAAGTCCATTACAACTCCTCCCAACCCGCGCAACTGAATGCCCTCGCCTATGCGCAAGGAACCGACATTCATATTGCGCCGGGACAGGAACAACATCTGCCGCATGAAGCCTGGCATGTAGTACAGCAGGCGCAGGGACGTGTGCAGCCGACGATGCAGATGAAGAATGGCGTTCCGGTTAACGATGATCAAGGTCTGGAACATGAAGCGGATGTGATGGGAGTAAAGGCGGAGGGCCTACCTGTTACGCAAGAGTCTGCAGCCAAACCGACAAGCTTCCCTCTGGCGTCGGGAACATTCCAATACAAACCGGTCATTCAGGGATTATTCGGCAGTTTAACGGACTTGTTTCATAACCAACGCAAAGTGGGAGTGGAGATTACCGAGGGCAAGGCTGGTGGAAATGGCCTAAGCAAAGCGCAGCCCGGAGCAACTTGGGCTGGCGTTGCCGACAAGGCTGGAAGCTGGACTAGTACCGTTCAATTTCCTGATGATACTGGTGCAGACCAAGCTTGGCACATAGCAACGGCCGCTTCCATCGGAACTCACTTCGTTACAAGAGGATCAAAAAGCAAGTGGATGAAATGGGATAATGTCACGTTAACCGAGGATTATGGTGAATATGAATGGATCGTAAAACATCCCGATGCCCCGCAAGGGGTCAGCGAATACCGCACACGACTCAATGCAGTCAATACCAGTCGCCAGGCCCTGCGAACCGGATTGTCTGGAAAGGGCGGCAATCAGCTGATAGTGTCCAAGAACATTGATCCGGGGCCGAACGATGCTTTTTATATTAATCTTGGCGCAACTGAAGCAGTCTCTTCCCAAGTGACGTTTGAAACGACTGATCGAGACACGACAGTTAATGCCTTGGTCGGTGGTCTCACTTATGGATTGGACAGACCCCGGAACCAGTCACGAACTGCGGTTCCAGTGGTTGACCCGGTGATTACCGATTACCTCAATCGCGCAGTCGACCGGGTGCCCGTGGCAGATACGTCTATGAGCTTGGTGGTGGCCTATCTGATGGCGGATCTGTCACAAAAAATGGCTACCATGATTTCAGGACCGGCCTGGGGCGGCGACATCGCCGCTAATTTTAAGGATTGGCGCATTTTATTTCCGAAATCCCATCCATTCTACATCACTCAAATGGCAATGGACGGCGCGGCCACAGTGCCAAAAATCACAGCTGTTCGTACAGCATTAACCGGTCAAAAAGTACAAATTCTGCGCGACCTTACCGAGATGTTCACAAAAATGATCATGAAAAAAGGCCCGCGACTGATGTGGACACGTAGCGGCCCAAATTTTGCCGTGGATCATAATGACATTAGGTATCAGGTAGATAATACATTGCCCGCCTATAATCGAATCATGAATGATTATGTCATGGGCGGGGTAAAAGCACAGCACGCCGCACGAACCAACGATCTGGAAACCTTGATGGCAAGCGGCGCCAGTGCAACTTTTCTGGGAGATGAGTTCGATAATACTGTCGCTGCAATGACTGATAATACCAAGACAGCGGTGAATGTCGTCCGCAGCAGCAGTTTTTCGCAACATGGGGCCGATGATAAGGCTTTCACCTTTGAAGATCGGGCAGAAGTAACGGACACATTCCCTGATCTGAATGAAACCTATAATCGCGTTGTCGCTATAGTGGATCGGTATTAAGCCAGATAGATACATTATGCATAACCTTTCTTGGGCCTTAAATTCGGTTTACTGCACAAAAATCTAACATTTTTATTACATAAAGAGAAGACTTTACTTTCTTAACCACTTCTGTCTGTTTCCACATATCCTTGCGAATACATTGCAAGCATTCTTCCTGTGTAATAGCTCGTCAGATAGGATGTGTACGTCTTTTCAGAATGAACCGAATACGCAGATTTTAGCGTACCTTAAAACGCTCTATTCCAGACGTGTTGAAATTGCATAGTGACAATCAAGTTAAGCCAAAAACTAAAGGACGCATGATGAAAGTTACACAAAAACAAGCCGATAACAGTTCTAATCACTCATCTGCTGAAGGCGCTCAAAGTAGCTGGCAGAACCAATTAGCTCAAGTTGTCAACAACAGCAAGAAAGCCGTAGCGCAACGCGCCTTTATAGCTGGTATCAATGACAGTCCCCGTATGCTGATACAGCGTCGGCAAATTGAAAGCTACATAGGCATCGACCGGCAACGGCCCGTTCAACGCCTGAAAAAGCCGGCGGAAGATGAAAAAAGTCTACCGGCTACGGCGCAACGGATAGAAAAAGAACAAACTTTACAACGCCAATTCAACTCGAAATCTCCCGCTCCACGAAAACAACAAACCACATCAAAGTTCGATAATACCGGCCTACCGGACAACCTAAAGTCCGGTATCGAATCGCTGTCCGGCTTGTCCATGGACAACGTAAAGGTGCATTACAACTCGTCGCAGCCCACGCAGCTTAATGCTCTCGCCTATGCGCAAGGAACCGACATCCATATTGCGCCGGGACAGGAACAGCATTTGCCGCATGAAGCCTGGCATGTGGTGCAACAGGTGCAAGGTCGCGTACAGCCGACGATGCAGATGAAGAATGGCGTTCCGATTAACGATGATCAAGGTCTGGAATATGAAGCGGATGTGATGGGCGCAAAGGCAGCACAGATGGAGACCTATGTAGACAATGGCAAATTAAAGGACGCGGCTCCTTCAAATTCTCAAGCAAAGGTAGCACAGGGAAAATGGTTCAGGATGTCTACTTTGCTGGATCGCGAAGATGAGATCGAAGTCGCTGAAATTCAGGCCCTGGCCAACAACGGTAATTTTTTCGATGCCTTCCGCAAGATTTTGTCCAAATATCCTACGCTGTCCCAGGATTTTGACGCCATCAACGCCCGTTTCGACAACGAAGCAAGCTACGCCGCAGCATTCAACATTTTATGGGAAACATTCGAGGAACCGAATAAAGCCTATACCGCAGCGGAAGTAATTGAATTGCTGGAAGATAATGAAATTATCAACAAAGAAGCGGATGTTCTGGACGAAACCGACAATGACGACGATGACATCGAAAGCCTGATTGGGCAATTCCGCGATTTACATATTTCGGTGCCGTTTCGCAGCGATGTCGACCAGCAAAAGGAAGAGCACAACGTGTACTGGGAAACTGATGACATTATCGTCAGAAGCAATCCCAAGCCACTGAAAGATATGATCGCCCAAGGCAATTGGGAGGGCTATCCGATTTCGCCTCCCTTGCAGATCCAGCTTAACGGGCTGCGCAAGACTGCCAAGCTGGCTCTGTACAAAATCGCCGGTAACGCCAAGCGCAACATCGTCGGCGCGCGCACCAAAGGCAATATGAATGCGTTTCGCAATACTCTGGACGCCATTGCTAAAATTCTGAGTAACTTGGGCGGCGGAACCCATGCCGCCAGTCTGATGCCATTGACCAACCTCAGCACATCCGCCAAGTACGGCAATGACGCAGCCCCCACCGAAGGCAGCCATGTTGTGGCTACGCCACTGAGCATCAAGTCAGGTACCGCCGGATCAGCGCCAAAAGATGGACGCCTGATGACATCAATACGCAATCTGGCGGGCCTACAAAGCAAATCCTATGTACAGATGCATTTGCTCAACGATTTGGTATTCGGCCCCGGACAGTTGTGGAACCTGACTCCCGGGCCGAAACAAAGCAATGTTGACATGGAAAAAAACGTTGAAGACCCTTTGAAACGGGCCGTTCTGGGCAAAGGGCTAGTGATCAATTTTGAGGCACAGGTCAATTACAACAATGACCCTATCGCGGCTACGAATATCCAAATCCAGCAAAACCCTGATAAATACCGCTTCCAGTCAATCGATTTTACCGCAGAACAACTTGAATACAATCAAGCTACCCAGTCCTGGGTTCCTGCGAGCATGCAAGATCCGGATGTAGCTAAAGTGAACGGCTCACGCGTCACCTGGCGCTATGGCAGCCTAACGCCACTGGTGCCCAAACCGCGCATTCTCGACTCTGCCACCACCTTACATGAACTGACATCGGCTAACATTCAACCGGCGGCAGCGACCCGCATCATGGCGTTTGTAAAAAACAATCCCGCTTGGCAACCGAATGGCGCAAACAAACAAGCACAATTGGCGAAAGCTGTGAAAAATTGGGATAAAGGCAAGACCATTCCGAACATCAGCAGTTGGAAAGCAACTTCGGTACTCTGGACTTAGTCAGGTATGCTGAGTGCACTTTAACCTTATACACCATCAAATAAGGTTTGCCGGCACCAATCGACCCCGTTGGGTACGCACAACATACCCAGCGTTTTAACCGCTTTTACCTGTTTTCGCATATTCCTTACGAATCCCCTGCAACAATTCATCCAAAACAATAGTGTCGCTGTCGCGCGCCAGCGCTTGCAACGACGCGTAACGAACGGCATTCAAAATAGCTCCTCCAGCTAACTCATGCTCTTTAGCGATTTTTTGCAGGTCAATATCAGCAGCCAGCCTGGCTTTGTTGGAAAACCCTTGCCGCCATAGGCGCAGCCGTTCTTCCGGACGTGGCAGCGGGAAATAAATCATTGTCTCAAAACGTCTGGCGAACGCTTCATCAAGATTATCCCGCCAATTGGATGCCAAAATGGCTATACCATCAAAACATTCCAAACGTTGCAGTAAAAATGCGGTTTCCTGATTGGCATAACGGTCATGGGCGTCTTGTATGCCGCTGCGTTTGCCGAACAACGCGTCGGCCTCATCAAAAAATAAAATCCAATCTCTATGCTCGGCTTGATCAAAGACTTTGCCGAGATTTTTTTCGGTTTCGCCAATGTATTTGGACACCACCTGCGATAAATCCACCTTGTATACATCGCGTCCGGTGACTTTGCCTAATATGCAGGCGGTCATGGTTTTTCCGGTTCCGGGCGGGCCGTAAAACAGGCTGCGGTAACCGGGGCGCAGTTTATGCTTCATGCCCCAATCGTGCATCAGCGTTGGGCCGTGCGTTATGAACGTTTGAATTTCCTGAACTTGTTTTAAGGTGCCCGGATGCAGAACCAGATCATCAAAGCTAAGCCCTATTTCAATCAGCTGGGCCGGGAATTGGCTGCCAAAGCTGGGCCGGTAGTGTTGACCGGTGGTCAGTAAGGTTTGATATTCGTCGCTAAGCCGTAGCGGACTGTGTAGCTGCGATTCATTATCCAGGCTTTGAAGATGCAGCATATGTTGCTGGACAAACGCATGATTACGCTCAAACAGGCTTTGTAATGCCAAGCGTTGCTCAAGGTTATTGTTGGAGAGAATAAATAACAGCGTCTGCACGGTCGGCATAAAGCCGCTGCTGCTTCCGCTAGCCCCTCCAAACTCGCTAAAACGGCGGTCGTACAGTTGGTTCTTAAGAAAAAATATATCCAGCAGTCCTGGGCTCAGTACCGGAGCCAGCGCCAACGCCAACGTAATGCGTTCGGCAATCCCAAATTGGTAGCGCTCAATACACTGGGCATAGCTGGAGTTGCCTAAAACCGGCGGCGGAATGTCCTGTATGCTTTGATACGCACAGTCTTGAGCGAAAAAAAGTTTAAAGCGGGTATCAATCACCCGGTTTAACCAACCCAGCTCGTTGTTTAAATCATTGGCATTGGTTGTTAGCGGCATTACCATTCCACACGTATTGGATATTCCATCCAGGGCAGTTTAAACCATTGCCAGGACCAGGGAAAACGCTCCAATACCAAGTCATAGGTTTCCCGCTCAACGCGCAATAACCAACTGCCTTCGCTGGCGCTGAGACTGCCCCGGCGCAGTAAAAAGCTGCCGCGAAAACCGTTAACCGACATATTGTTCAGTATCGGGGCATTACCGATAACCGCGCCAAGCAGCTCGTCGCAGGCTTCGATTTGCTCCGCTGTTAGCGGCATTTCCAAATCGAATACCTCTTCGATTTCCATCGCGCACAGCAGTTTATTGAACGGCAATAGATATTCAGACGGATTTAATTCTTCAGTGGCCAAGTAATGTAAAAGGCTTACGGCGCATTGTTTTGCCGACTGGTTATGAAAACGTCCGTTTTGCACCAGCTCCAGACTTTCGAAAAAAGTCGCCAAAAAAGGCCATAGTATGCAAAGCCCGGCGTTATTTATATAAAGCGCATCGGTGTCGCTGAAGGCTGATCTAGCGCTGGTTGCCTCAATACTTGCGGAAGCTTCCGAGCTATTGTTTTTCACTGATAACCTATTAGATAGCGAAGAATGGACAAATTCACGTGCCGATTGTTTGGTGGTGATTTGTTCAGATAAGGGTTCGTCATCAGCCTTTTGTGCATGTACAGAATAAGACTCACAGATTCTTTTGAGCATTGTATATCTGTTGCTAATGGGCGTCGATGTAAGCCGGTGCCTGTTGGATATGGGGTTGCTGACAAAATCCCTAGCTTGATCGGCAATTGATGACTTGTCCCCGGATTTAGTCTGTGTAATATACGGCTTGTTGAATATTTCATACCTGTTAATGGCGGCCGATACAGGCAGTTGTCGATAATCCATAGGATCCGCCGTATCCGTGCTTTGACTGGCAGTCGCAGATTCAAGCTGTGTAGAGCTCGACTTGGCGAATATTGCGCTCCTGTTGCTCATCTCAATCGATGCAAGACGGTCACGATTAAACATGGGGTTAATCGCTGTATCGGTGCTAACTGTTGATACTTCGTTCACAGACTTGCTGGCTGTTGCATGGCTGTCTCCGACAACCTCTTCGTCAAGCACAGTCGACGTAGGTTTTATCGGCAGCAGTAGCTTGATAGTTTGTAACCATTCATTATTCCTCATGACCTTATCTGATAACAGTTGCTGTAAACAGCCGACGAATACCGTCTCAGGTAAACCTTGCAACTTAGCCCAACGTGCGGTCACCGCAGCTAAGAATTCGACACGACGGGAAATGGCTGGCTCACCTGCAACAGCTACTTGCAGAAGACTTTGCCAGAGTGTGGCTCTTAAGCTCAAAGCAGGCGTCCGGCTGCGTTGCTGTAATAGCGGATGGACGGCCGACAAGGCTTGCACCAGCGATGCGGTTAAATCTTCGGAGGCTGCGGTTAACAAAGCCGTCATGGCGATTAAGCGACTATCGTCAAAATAGCTGATTAAGCGTTGTAAACAGCGCGGTTCATGAATTAATCCGGGCAATAGACGCTTTAGAGCATCGGGTGCGCTGATTGATAATACGGTGAAGCTCTTTTCCGGCAATTGTCGTTGGCTGACATCGGCCCACCAAGGCAGGTAACCTTCAAGGACAAAGTGTTCGAATAACTCCGCATGCGCGAGCATCGGATCATGTGTTTGTTCGGCTACCGGCAGAGATTGAGCGTAACCGATTTGTTCGCCGAGCGCTTGACGCAAGGTTACCTCCATTCTTTCCAGAATATCGGTTTCCAGGCTATTGCTATCCAGAATGCCTAAGTCCAATTCTAAGCGGTCGATACGATGCAAATAATCCGGGCTGCAGACCTCGGATAGGCAACGATCGAGCAGCGGCGGGAGACATTGTTGAAAAATACGGCTCAATGCCTGCTGTAATTGCCAGGCATTTTCTTTTTTTGCCAACGTTACTTCTACAACCTGACGTTTAATGACATGACGCTGTGTGCCCATAGCTGCAATTAAGTTAGCAAGCTACTTACTGTGCGTTTAAAAACAGCCTCAACGCGGGTTTGTGCTTTGATCGCGCGAATGGATAATTGAGCATCGCTTTTTATGCTGGCGTTGGCGCTGAGTTCGGGAGGCTCGGGTGGTAGATTGGCAAGTTTTTGATGGGCTTTTAATCTTTCCGCCGTCACAGCAGGCGAAGTAGCCAAATCGACACCGATTTGCAACTGGCCGACGCCTTTATTTTGAGTGTTATCCAGATGATCCAATTGATGAAAATAAACAGGTAAGCCTTGAACTTTACTATCCGCTACGGTGGTGAACTCATAAAACACCCCAGCTTGTCCGCCACTGACTTGAATGGGAGATTGCAACAGAGAATCGGCGATTCCTGCGTTAAAACGTAAAGCCGGATTGGCGTCAGGACGCACCAAAACCGCGGTAATTTGAGTTATCTCTACTGTTGAAGTCAACGTTTCACCGGTATTAGCCAGATGGTTTTTTACGGCTTGAATCGCAATAAAACTGTCTGCCGTCAGATTGGCGCAGCTTAAATGCAAATCGCCGCCGTTCCCTTGCGCCGCATCCGTTACAACGGCAAAACCGGCTGTCGTAGGTAGTCGTAATTGCACAGCTTCTTGCTTGGGTACAACAATTGTCAGCACAGTACCGGTTGCTGCACCATGGATAAATTCATTATCGGCGATACGGCGAGTCAATGCTTGATAACGGGCACTTGCTTGCGAAGCTTGAATTTTAATGTCGGCAGCGCTTGAATAATCGACGATCGGAGTTGTCACTGAGATGACGACCACCGGATTAGCCCGTACTTTAAGCGGCAATACGGTGATAAGCAGGTCGGTTTGCGTAGCCTTTTTTTCAGACTTGTCGAAAGTTTTCGTGGCGCGAATGCGAATATCGATATCCTCCGTGACGGCGTCTTTCGTTTCCAGAATAATGGTTTTACTATCGCCACGCACTGCAAGCGATAACGCAGTTTCCGTTTTTCCCTCAATTTTAATCAGCTGGTAGTCTACGCCCTCTTGCGCCTTGTCGATGGCGACCTGAATTTTTACGCCATAATCGACAATCTTGGCATCGTTTGCCGCGGGTGTTGGACTGGGCAATAACAACGGTGCGTTTTGGATGCCGGCGGTTAACGTCAAATCGAGTCCGACTTTAACTGTAGGGGTTTCCAGTAAAAAGGTGCTTAGGCCGCTGCCCGCTTTAGTCGCTTGAATAGTAAAACTGCGATCATTAACAATCGCCGGACTGATTAATTCAAGATCACCACCATTGCCTTGCTGTTTAATTTCAGGCACCAATGGTTGCTGTTGGTTGTCGCACAAACGATAGCTGACGTCTTGTTGACTACAGCTAATGACAATTCTGGCTTTCATGTTGTATGCAACAGTGCCGACATCAGCAATAGCCAAATCGCGTAACGGGTAGGTATGGCCTATCGCTAAGCGGTCGATGAGCCGGTCGCGGGCATCACGCAACAAAATAGCGGCTGACTGATCTATGGAGCCATTTAAAATGCGTTGATTGGTTTGCATTCGATACGCTAAATGCTGCTGTTGCCAGTTTTGATAGGCAGCCGCAAAACCGTCGCCCTCCTCTACCGCTAACCAGCATACATAAACAACGAGATGCGCCGGTGTTTCCTCGCGCACGGTTTGTTCGACAAAACGTTTAAAATCCTTACTGCGCCAAGAAGCCGCGAACACGACTACGCTCAATTGCAGTGAATACGGATCTTGCGATCTGGCGTTACATAATAACGACCCTTGCTGCAAGCTATCGCCCACCATTGGCCGCAATAAAGCATGTTCGATGACATACAGCTGCTCATCGCTCGTTTCCAACAAACCCAACTTAAGACGTAAGGCATGCTCCAGGCCTGAGCGATTATCAGGACTAGAGCCAGCCAACACATTAAAGCCCGTCCCCTTGCTGCTACTGATTTGAGTATAAGTGCCCAGCAAGGTTAATTTGCTCTCAAGTACCGGCTTTCTGGCGTCGATATGATTGCCAAAACCGCTGTAATCGATAAATTGCTCGGCAAAGCGTGCCAGCAAATGATCGATAAAACGGTTCTTACGCTGCCAATCCGCAGCTTGCTGGGTGTCGGCGTCATTTGGCTGGCTCGCACCGAAGATTTGCTGCAGGTTTTGCAGACGGGCATCGTTATTTTGCTCCACCCATAAGTCGCTGATATCAGGGGCATCCAGGCAAGCCGCAAAATAACTGATTGGCGGATTAGAGTCAGTTGGCAGTGCACAAGAAAAAGAAAATAAATCTTTAAGGTTCGCCAATTGAGCGAAACTGTTGGCAAGCAGCTGGTCGAAAAGTAATAAATACGCTTTAAGCTGTTTGGCTTGCGCTTTACGCTCTTCGCTAACGGTGCTCGACAAACCCGTAGCGCCAATCCCATAAACCTTCGGAAACTGATGCAACAAAGAATAATAACGCTCGATGTGGCGATCGCGCCCTTTAGGAAGAGATAAAGCTGGGCTGACCGGTGTGCGCTGAAGCGCATTTTTTTGACGGTTTAAGTAGCGTTCGGCTAATGCTTCCGTATTTAACTGTATCGCTAATTGTCTTTTTTTCAGTGTCAGCCTGCAATTCCTCACATCCAATTTAGGGATCTTACCTGCATCCAGTACTAAAGCGGTATCGTCGAGCTTGTCTCCGTTTTTAAAAACCACATATTCGACTATACGCACCCCGCTGACATTCATAATTTCCTGAATCAAGTCGGAGACATAGAGATTTTTTCTGCGTTTTAAACCGATAAGCTCCCGGCTGTCGATAAATCCGTAATTCAGTAAAGGTCCATCGAAAATTTCATCAATCGACTTACCCTGCGCCAAACACTCTTCGAGCGTATAAAAACGCACGGTCGGTGAAAGGTACTCGGCTATTTTTTCGAGAATGGCAACATAAACGTCTTCCTGATCCGCTACGGTGTCAATCTCAATGCTGGTTTGTATCTGCACATTTTGACTGTCTATAACCTGGATGGTTTCAAAATCGACAGCCAAACTACGCTGACCATGCAAACGTTCGGCAACTTCCCGGACAATAGCATTACTGTCTTTATCAAGGGCTTCCGATTTTTCTATCAGGACCCGGTACAGCCCTTGCAAAACCAACGCGTCGGCACCTTCCCCGCCCGCTAAATCAATGACTTGATCACCGGTCTCCAATGCCTGTTTTTCCAGGTAAAACAAAGGCGGCTGCGGCTCTGTAACAGGTTCAATCCAGGCATTTTTTACGCCCGCAACATCAATCACCAGTTTACGTAAATCCAGTACGGTAACCGGTTTCGATACCAGTATTTGCTGGGAACTGTATAAGCTGTCGTAAGTCTCTTCGCCGTCCCGGCTTAACAAATCGGCCATGTCGTAATTAATACGATAAACCAAGTCGGTGAGTGCGTAACAAACTTGTTCCAATATCGTAATGCCCGGATCATGGGCATTAAAATCTGTCCACTCGGAACCTGCCAGCTGTTCCATCCAGGCAATGCCTTGCTGGCGCAAACTTTCGTAGTCTAAGGCCACTACTGGCGACGCATCGGTCAATGAAGAATCGGTTAACATAGGTTTTGCCACAGTTTGCGATAAGTAATTATGTTACTGCTGACTCATCAATTAATGAATTTTAGCTTCCAAAGCATCAAGCCGGGCTTTCAACGCGGCGTTCTCGGCCTTCAAGGCAATCACTACCGCATCCATTTCCTTTTTGATCTGCTGCGTGGCCGAAACGTTGAGCATGGCAATGGCGTCGTAGTCCACATTGCAAAAGTCGTTCACCTCGCGGCCAAAAACGAAAACATTATCCTCTTCAGGTCTAAAACCGGTGCGGAATTTGCCTTTCACCACCTCCAGCACTTCATAGATACCTTCGGCCTTGCCGGAAATCAGGCGTACTCGCTCGCCTTCTTTCAAGTCTGTCGCCAATTCCACCCAACCATCTATGAATGACGCCTGCTGGTAGATATCCGGCACCACATCGGTATGCTTGCTGACAGCCTGTGAGAATATTCGCTCCACCTGTTGCGCAATCACTTTCTTGTGCGGAGAGTTACCTTTTCCGATCACGTCCTTGTAGTGGTAATCGGTGATCTCGATACCGAGCAATGTCTGGAGATCCGTTGCGCTGTCGGAGAGTCCCTGGATGTTCTTAACTCGTTCATCCGAGAACGCCAAGAAGTGGGAAGCAGCTATCATATTGCTGGCATATAATGAAAGAGGATACGGGCCTACTGTACCTCGCTGTACACTATTATACAAAGTGAGATAGTCAAAAAGCGGCATGGTATAGGTTGAGGAGCCTTGAATTTCCAGCTTCGCTTTGGTCGGATTGATTGTGCCGATCCCGACATTACCGGATGGTATCAAGGCTATATGATCATCAGCATCATTGCTGGTGCCTAATTCCAGCGTCATGGACTCGCCGGCTCTGGCGTAATAGCGTAACCAAGCCGCATCACCACCGCCACCTGCTGGATCTTTTGGAAACATGATACCGTTATTTTCGCTATTACCGGCACTCGGCGTAATGGCGCTATTGACAGTGAGCTTACCTTTAACCTTAGTATTGCCTGTTCCGCCCTCAATACCGAGTAACGCATCCCAACCGCTAGAGAAAAAGGTCCAATCCCGGCTCGAATTTACGTGAATACCATAACCGGTACGACCGAAAAAACCGCGGCTGGATGCATGCTTAATCAGGCCTTCATCCCAGTTATTGGCTGTATCCCGGTACCAGGTAAATTTTGGCCATTCATCGGCATCCGCGCCGGTAAAACCGCCTAAAGCAACATTGCCGTTTAAAGTGATATCGCCGGCAATAGTGACAGGTGTGAGTCCCCAGCCCATGTCCCGTCCAATCGTAATCTTATTAACAGCATCGCCTTGGTAATACATCAAGCTGGCTACACGCGTACTGGCATCGTGCACGGCAATTTCGGTATTTGCCAGTGTTTCCAATAGCAAACCGGCTGTATTGGCATTCCAGTTAGCCCCACCGCCGAAACTGGCATTGGTGCCGCCTATAGTGAGTGAACCGCTGCTCATATACTTGTTAGCATTTGCAACGTCACTGCCGTTGGAAATATTCGCCGCGCCTAAAACGCGCATCACGCCCGCACCTTTGGGTTTTAATTGCAAATTCTGGTCGGCAATACTGCCTGCGGCATAAATCGTGTTGTAGCCAAACCCGATACCTTGTGTTGCATTACTGTTACGCAATTCAATGCCGTCCGCATCAGGACCGAAATCGCCGGTGATATAAAGCCCCTTAACAGCCGTTGGATGCGCACCGCTGCGTGCCGTTTGGGCAATATCGAGTTTGGCAATAGGCGCTGCGGTACCCGCCAGGCCGATACCGGCATTACCCGTAATATTGGTAACATCGGCCACTAAGCTTAATTTTGGAACGCTAGCTCCGTTTATACCCGTTAGCAATAATTCAGCAGCCGAAGCGGTCCCGTCTTTGCTGAAAGCTTCCACATAGATTTTATTGTCGTCCTTGTTGTTTTTCAGGATCAATTGCCCGCCACCGGCGCCTTCCAAGCCAAGTTTTATACCTTTTGACGCTTTAACATCCAAGGAATAGAGTGGATTATTTAAGCCTATGCCGACATTGCCGGAAGGCATAAGCGCAATGTGATCATCGGCATCGTTATAAGTCCCTAATTCCAGGGTCATGGACTCGCCGGCTCTGGCGTAATAACGTAGCCAAGCCGAATCGCCAGCGCCGCCTCCTGCATTTTTTGGAAATAAAATACCGTTACTTTCACTGTTGCCTGCGCTGGGTGTTATCACACCTAAAGCTGTCAAGTTAGTCACTTCGGTGTTATCCCATAACTTTATTTTTCTAGCGTTGTTAGCCGCACCTGCGCCGACAATATGTAAGGCATCCTGGCCAAAGCCACCACGGTAGGAAATTTTTCCGGCATTGCCTTCATCCCCGGCATCACGAGCAAAACTAATCGAACGGACTCCCGAACCGCCCTCATCCAAGCCGATACGCACCTGACCTGCGACATCCAGCTTGGCGCTCGGATTAACAACGCCAACGCCGATATTGCCGGTATTCTGGTCGATAAATAAACGTGCTGCACCGCTACCGTCGGCCACACAAAAACCGGCTTTGGCGGTTGCGGGTGTATTCGGGTCGGTCCGTGGGTTTAATTGCAGCGACCAGGACGGATTGGCATCCTGGAATTTGGCGTAAAAGTTAATGACTTTTTGTAGCCCGGCAGGATCACCGGCTGCTTCAATGCTTAGCGGATCACCCGATAACTTAACGATGCCATCGTCTTTTTGATTGAGCATGCCGTCTATTAATTCGGCAAAATTACTTTCTGTCGGAATACTGTTTTTAACGAAATAGGACTTTAAGTCGGAACGATTTTTTTTGTTGATGTCCATGATGATCCCTTAGATTTATGTATGTTTATATTTTTTGATTAATCAGCTGATGTTACGCACGGACCGTATTTCTCCCGTTTGCCGCGCCGAGCACCGGAGCTTTTATCGAGAACAGCCCGTTAGGGGTGCGGCAGGGAGGCCGCACGTCAGCAGAGGGGCAGGAGCCCCTTCTGCTGACCCTCGATAAAAGCGAGGAGCGCAGGAAGCAAGCGGCAACCGGGCCGCCTTTTCTTTGGTTACTTTCTTTTGGCGGAGCAAAAGAAAGTAACTCGCCTTCGGGTGCGACAAACCCGATTCAAATAACCGTCGCGCTAGCGACACTTTTAATAAAATTGTTAGACAGTCTTCTAAATTCGAATAACTGCGTAACATCAGTTAATCAGCCGACAATAAAATCAAGTTCCAGCTTCATGTAATTAATGCCGTTAAATATTTGTTCGCCGTAATTAACCTCAGTGATTAAATCAATATCGTGGGTTCTGGCGGCTACCAGCACGGCATCGGGGCGACCGGTAGCGACTGAGTACCCCTCGCTACTGTCGCTAAGAGGCGGCTTGGCTATTAATTGAAATGAACTGCCGCTTTCATCGCCCAAGAAAAGCTTAAAGTACGCGACATAGTCCACGTAAGTGCATCTTTCGATAAAGTCGATAATCGCATTAGCGTATATTTTGCCGCCGATAACCACGTCTTTTCCCTGCTCATAAGCCCAGGGCGATAAAAAGTGATTGACGTCCTCGTTAAGCTGCTGCTTGTAAAAACTGCTGTCGCAACCCGGTTGGAAGCGTACTGCAAAGCGCAGTTTCACCGGTAAAAAGCAGGCATTTTTAACGTTAACGCTGACGCCGACCGGGGCATGAGCGGCTAAAAACGCTTCAATGTCTTCCAGCAAACTGGCTTGTGCTTTCGGCTCAAAAGGATTAAACGGCAAGCGATTCCGCACATCGGGAATCACCACGACGGTAACTTGTCCCAAGTTTTCCTGAAGCCCCGCCGGAATACATTTGACTTTGTAAATTTCAGGGAATTGCTCAAGAACCATGCGTTCGTAATCCCAAATGCTTACGGCACGTTGCTTATGGCGCAAGCGTTCACTAACGCGAATATTAAACCGGCTATCCTGTTCTCCCGGCTTGGCGGCGAATGAAGTAAAAGGTTGCTTGACAGCGGTAATCGTAGCGATAGGTTCAACCAGGCTTTGTATGGTGTTGGCAGGTAACGGCTGATTAAAATGATCGTCGGCATTGTCCTGATCGACAAAAGTTGCCGTTACGGCCTGCGTATCGATGCCGATGGTGTCGCAAACGCTATCGCAGCGTTCGGCTATCGCAACACGTAGCCAATACAGGCCGGAAGGCAACAAAGTACTGACGCCGACCGAATCCAATTGCAATTTAATAATGCCTGACTGTACCAAGCCATGGGTCGCATCGGCTTGCAATTGCCCCTTGTCGAGAGCTAACCAGCGATTACCGCTTAGCACGCTCCATTGTACGGAGGCCGGTTCCAGGTCAGGATTGGCCGTGCCTTCCGCCATTTGCAGCAAGATCGACAACATTTGCGGCGCTTCTACACTGTCTAAGCCAAGGTATAATTCGCCTTCGTTGTTATAAGCGGGCAGGAAGCTGTAACCACCGCTTTGCGGGTCGAACTGCATAGGAGCATAACCAAAAGGGTGTAAATGATAAATCAGGTCGGCGCTGTCGCTTTGCAGTTCCGCCGGATTCAGCTCTATGGAGGCACTATAATCAATGCTTAGACTTTTTAGCTTGGGCGTGTAAGGCGGATTGACTTTGTAAGTATCGGCAGAGATGGTTGCTCCGTTAGCATTGACAATCGCAACCGCCATTTCAATGGATTTGGCGGCGGCAACACCCGGATAAGCCGAGTGCTGAAAATCATAAGCGCTTAATTCCAATAACCAGTAACGTTGCCAGGCAGTCACATCCTTATCGCTATCCGCTGCAAGCTGCCTTTCATAGCGATAGCCGGAGCGGCTTTTTTCAATTTGCAGCGGGATATCGGCAATCGTCAATGTAGCGGGAGTGCTGGCATTGCCTTTATTGAACAAGGCCGCTCCGTCATTTAACAGCAATTCAAGACGTTGATCGACCAGAACAATTTTGCTTTTGAAAACTGAATTGTCTTTAATTGCGGTTAAATAATTTTTGTAATAATCGCCGAGATTTGCGTTGGGCACGCCCATCCATTGCAGATTAATATCGATTTTATTCAGCCTTTTAAGCATTAGCTCCGCGTGGCCGAAATACAGTCGGGTACCGATGGCGGGCGAACTGCCGAAAGGCTCGAAAGGTTTGCCGGCCGGCAACCTGTTGTCATCGTTTTGAAGCTGCAAATCGGTCAAGCCTTTGACATCGACATTCAGCAACACTTTTTCCAATAACAAACTTTGAAACAAGGGATAGTCGGTGACATAGTTTTTGCTGTCGATATCCCAACGCGATTGCAACAGTAGCTTGAGCATCGGCCAAGGAGCTGTTATGGCACTGCTTTCGGTATCCGGCAAGGCGCTGATGGCTGCTACGCTTTCATCAAGGGTACATTCCCAGGATATGCTTTTAAAAGGCTTTCCCGGAATATCGCTTAGGTAGTCAGCGACTTTTACCGTGCTGTTTTGGACACTTAACCAGCCTTTAGCTGTGCTCAGTTCAATAAGAAAAGGTGAGCTATTGGTTAATATGGCATTGATCTTTTCGCTATTAAACGGCTCCGGTTTAAATACCAATGTCAGTGTTATGGTTCTTTGGCCTTGCGCCAAGCATAAAACCGGTGAACTTACCGTCCAGCCGAGTATCGGCTCCGGCGGTCGGCTTTGATCGGTAAGAGACTGTGCTTGCCGCTGACCAAATGTATACCACCGGTCAGCATCGCTGCTGCCCGGCACTTTGGCGGTCAAGGTATCGCCATAGGCGCTTAGGCTTAACCAGTTCGATTTTTGCGCAACGGGTATCGGTACGCGATTGCGCCAAGCCAGCTCCAGTGTGTTGCAAACACTATCCCAGTCATTTTCCGTCAACTCGGCGCCACCGGCTGCTTGTTCAAGCAAGGATAAATCGGTTCCCGTGGGCAACAGTTCTTTTATGCGATTCGGTAAATCGCTGTTATCTGTAGCAGGAACACCTAGAGCCAGCTGCATCATGGCTTGAACAGCCAGTTTTCGGGCATCCGCCGTTGTTTGTCCCAAGCGTAAATTGTTTAATTGCGCTTTGTGAGCGGCATAGCTTTTTTTCCGATACGCCAGGGCTAATTGGTCGTAAACTTTGGTCCATAGCGCATCAACGGTATTGACATCGCTTGCCGCATCCATCAGCAGCATAAAGTCTTCCAGCGCCATAAAAAAATAAACTTCTATCGTCAAAAGCGCATCATAAAAGCTGTCCAAACTGTTGATTTTGGCAATGCCGGTAACATTGGGATAGGCAGGCTTGCCCAAAGCCGATGTGAAATTCTTATCAAAATCAGGAGGCTCGGTAGCAACCATGTGGTAGCTCGACGACTTTTTTTGTCCTGCCTTTTCCAGAAGCGCGTTGATTTCCTGCCATTCATTATCGATGCGCACTTTAATCCGCATCATTTGATTAAAGGTTTCGACATCCAAATACATTTTTTGAATGATGAAGTCCTTAACATCCTGACGCGTACGCTGCTCATAAAGCTCGGTAATATTCTTAACCAAAGACAAGGTATCAAAATAATTGTCCAGGGAATTAACGCCCAAAGCGGTTTTGAGGTTGCTGTCAAAATCTCTCGGAGAACTGCTTGCCGGTATAAAACTACTTCCTGCTCTATTTTTACCGGCTTGCGTCAAAATACTGTTGATAGTATCCCAGTCGCTATCGGCAGCCGTGCCACGGTTACCTTTAAGCTGTATCAAGCTTCGTAACTCGGTTATATCCATAAACAAACCGCTGCCGACAAATTTCGCCAATGCTTGCAGCTGTATCAATAAGGCAAAGTCTACTTTAGTGTTCGACGGCGGATAAAACGGCAAGGCATCTCCCGGCATTGGATCGCCCAAAGCGATTTTCAGCATTTCCATAACCGCGTCGTTTTTGGTTCCGGTGTACTCCTCCCTGGCCTTACGGATATCGATCACCTGTTTGTTCACATAAACCGAACTTAGGTGGGCAATCCGGATATGATTAACCACTAAATCGCTATCGGTGCGGTAAACAAGTTCCTTGCCTTTGCTGTCTTTACCCGCAGCCAGCAAGGTGCCGGCCGGCAGCAGCGCGCTGTTTACCCGGTTAGAGGGCTCAATCAGGACATTAACGCGATCTGGTTGCGGCGGCTTTTTCTTGAAATTTAAAACCTGCCGGTAATAAAAATCCAGGTGTCTTCCGGTCAGTTGGTTCAACTGTCCATGAGTTTTTTGCAATAGCTGTAAAAACGTCAGATATAGCACAAAGTGCGGCCGGTGCAGGTTGTAATAGCTATCATCGGCAACAGTCAGGGGCTGCTTAATAAAATCTTCTATTTGCTGCAACCAGTCGGCAAAGTCCTTACCCTCAAGACCATCAGGGTTGAGCAAACCTTGCCAGTCGCCATCTTCAACATTGTCGGCATTAAAATATTTCAGCTCTTTGGCAAAGGCATGAGCCAGCGTCAAATGGTCTTTTAAGCTGTGTTCGTCGATAGCGACATAGTCCGCCTGTAACGCAGCGAGTAATCGCTGAGCTTGACTGGTGCCGTCACGTTCGGAAGCAAGGAGGGATATAAACTCGGCCATGGCGATTAACTCAGCTACCTTTAACCAAAACATTGGTGGTGACAAACATACCGTTACCTGAATATTGCGGCGTGCTATCGGGAATAGGGCCGCCAGGGCCGGGCGGCGGCTGTTGCGCCGGTGTTTGCACGGAAAACTTGGCGGTAAAATTGCCGCCTTTCAGTAATACCGGCTTACCGCCGGTTTTAGTTTTGGTCGCTTTTTGATTTCCGGCAAGCGCTGCGATTTCCAAGGTGCCTACGCCGGGAATGGAATATTGCGGTGTCATATAGGTACAGCCGGGGACTGAAACTTTCTTTTCATCGCCGTCGACGCAGACTTTTTTACCTGTGATCGTTGCAGGGCCGGAACCTTTCAGATCACCCGGTTGGACCACAACCACCGCGGCCCCGAAATTGGGCATGAACAAGGCTTGATCGCCTTCAATCAATATTGAATCAAGCATTGGCATAACTTGCTTCGTTTAAATAAAACGGATAAACCAGATTAAACCGGGAGTTGGTGCTTCTTACCGTGTAATCGATAGCAATGCTTAACAAGCCATCGATCTCTGCGCTTTCATTAACATCAATAGCATTCAGTTCAATACGCGTCTCATAATACAAGACGGCATCGGTGATCAGCCTGGTCAGGCTATTAATCAGGCTTTGGCTGACTTCTTCAAACATGAATCGCTGTAAATCACAGCCGAAATCCTCGCGCATAATGCGCTCGCCCTGCGCGGTATTTAATAGAATTTGCAAACTTTGCTGAATATCCTCATGCTCCGATACGCGCTGTACATCGCGACCATTCCGGCTAAAGGCGGGTGGAAAGCTCCAGCCTTTACCTAAAAAAGAGGCGTCTGTGTTGCTGTTCATCAGGATTGATCCGGCGCCGCTTCTGGTGATCCAGCTATTTCGTTAAGCTGACTTGAAGCTTGCTGCTGAATCTTGCCTATCAGGTTGTAGACTTTCACAAAAGGCATGCCGCCCAAACCTTCTAACAGCAGATTAACTTCCTCAGCGGAAAGTTGTAGAGTAATGTTTTGTTTATCCATGTTGCACCTTCTAATAATGTGTAGTGTTTAGTAGCTGGGATTGATAGTCCCAGTGAAAGACAGGAACCTTCATTGCCCATCTTCCTGCCTGCGCAGGCAAGCAAAGTTTGCCGCTGTTTATTTAATATCCACCTTGGCGCCTTTAATTTCCACATCGCCACTGGCTTCCACCTTAAAATCTTTGGCGCTTTTTAGCGTAATGCCGTTTTTATCCATGATGATGCTATTGCCATGCTGATCGTCCAGCTGAATTTTTTTACCGCCATCGTCCAGCTGAATACTGTTTTTGCCAGGAGTTTCGATGTAAACAATGGTTTTATCGTCATCGAAACCGATGACCATGCCTTTCTTGCTGGCAATACCCTTGCCGATATTTTTATCATCTGGCTCGCCGAAACGTACCGGCGAACTGTTTTTTGAGCTGTACAATGATCCTAAAATAATGGCCTGACGCGGGTCGTCGTTAACAAAACCAACAACCACTTCATCACCTATTTCCGGCCTGAAAAAATAACCGCGTCCCTTACCTGCGTCAGGTGCGGCGAGACGCGCCCACAGCGTATCTGCCTCTTTTTTCAATACCGGCAATTGTATCTTTACTTTCAACTCCTTATCAGGATCTTCGCCAAGCTCTAACACCAGGCCAATATGCAGGCCGGAAATGCCCGGCAGCAAGCCCGAAGCGGGCAAGCTATTGGCTTCATTGCCGTGCAACAGCCATTGATCGGCAAGTCCGAACTGAATATCGGTGATCCAACTGCCCGCAGTAACGCGATGGCCGATGCCGGTTACCAGCGCCTTGCCATTAAATCGTCGGGCGATACCTTTAATTTCAACGGTATCCAATAATGCCATATCGGTTCTACCCGGTATCGCCACACGGCCTCGAATTAAACTCAATTGAGTCCTGGCCAGTTTGCCTGTAGCCCAGGCAGTCAACTCCGCCTGGCTCAGTTGTGCCGAAGTCGCTAAGGTATAATCTTTAGCTCCCAGACTATTGGCCAGTTTCTGGCTGCTCAAATTGCCTGGCGTTAAGTTAAGGTTATCCGTCTTTTCGACCTGAATGTTTTGCTGGTTTTTGGCATCCCAGGCACTGCCGGAAATTTTTTCATATTGCCCTTCGCCGTTGGCTTCGATATCAAAGCTATAAATTTCATCAATGCCGTATTCAAGAGTCGCTTTAGGAGAGCTAGGCGATTTTATCGATAGTGCTGAAACAGCTCCGTCCTGCACCTTGAGCAGTAAACCATTGCTCTCGGCTCTAGCCAGTACAAAGTCCCAGTCGCTACAAGCATATTGCACAGTTTCGGCGTACTGAGGCTGGGTGCTATCAATCGTTCCGGCTTTTAAACTATTCAGCCCGATGACTTTTTTAATAATTTCATCATCCGCCATTTTAGTAAAAACACGGTGGTTTTTACCTTGCGTCATGGCAACCGCAAAATCCTTAATGACCACAGTCAGTGTTGATGCCGTGCGTTCTACACTAACTCCATGGGTGACCACCAAACCTTTAAAGACGGTTTTTTCTGATGTTGAATCGTCTTCATAGCGCAGCTTGATTTCAATTTCTTTGCCTGGTTCAAACACACCGGCATCACTAACGGCAAACTGATGACTGCCGACGTCGCCATCGAATAACACCAGCTCGGCATGAGGAATGCGATTGACTTCATAATTGACATGCACGGACAATAATTCATAAGTCGGATCTATGACTTTATGCTCGCTGAGTACGGTAACAGTAACAAGGCTCATGATGATGCTAACGGTGGAAAAAACAGGCGTTGGCCGGGGCTCAGATTTCTAAAATCATCAAGCTGGTTTTGCTGGGCCAGCCACAAATAATGACTGGCCGAACCATAAATTTGTTTGCTTAATAAAGGCAGCGTATCGCCATCTTTAACAATACGGCTATGCGTTAAATCGGGCGAGCTTTTTGCATCGAGCGCCTGATTTTTCTTGGTTTCCTGATCGAATAGCAATTTGATATTCAGCTCTGCGCGTAGCGGCGTTCCATCAGGATTGAAGCTGGTGTAATCAATATCGAGACTGGATAATCGACAAGTAAAATTCAGGCTGCCCCATGCCACAACCATATAGTTAGGCTCGTGTATTTCGCCGTTTATACGAAAACTGATGTCGAGCAAATGCTTGATTCTGGAGGCTACGGTTTGTTCTTTTCCTAGTAGCGCATTGTTCAGTGCTACTGCCCCGATTTCGTGGCTGCCGGTGCCGTCAAGCAGGAGCTTGAACGATAGCTCCGACGGTTCGGTATAGGCATAATTGAGTTTTTGCCCGGTTAAATTTAAGCCTCTTTTTTTAACCAGTTCAGTCGCGTGCTTTTGACTAAAAGACTCCGGGTTGAACATGGCTTTAAAAGGCTTACCCGCCTGAACGCTCCGTTTATCATCCTGATATGCCGTTATCGTCAGCTTTTCGAGCTTAAATGGATTCTTTAGCGCCATGTTATCTCTCTTGCTTTCTTTTCAAAATTTTTAACACTTGCTTAACGCACTCATCAACCAATGCTTGTTGGTTTTGCGGTTCATTCCGCTCTGTTCCAGTATCAGACGCTTGATTATGCTCATCCTTAACCACAGCCCTGATAACAAGCTCACGAATTTCTACTGGCATAAATTTATAACCTGATTGCTTGCATACGTTGATAAGCCAATTCCATCGTTTCAACGACGACCTGATTTTGCTCGGCGTTCAAATCGGAAACTGTCCATTTAACCGGATAGGCCGTCATAAATAGCCAGCCGCTAATCGGCGAACCGGTCTCATCAAGTAACGTCACCAGGACATTGGACGGGTTGAATTTGAATAAAGACATCGTAGCGTTAAACTCGGCAACCAACATCGAACCTATTGCCATACCGCGCTCTAAAACCAGATTGTCGTGTTGTATGCGCGTCGGTAAACGATGGGTATATAAATTCTGCCCCCCTTCATTCAGGCTCTGGGTATCGATATTCGAACTGAGCCCCGATACCTTGCTAAAACGGATATCCAATGGATTGGGAACAATACCCCCCATAAAGAAAAACACGTTGAAACGGAACGCCAAGGGCGGCCCGCCGCGTACGGCTTGATAAGCATCACCGGGATAAGTCATAGTCATTATTGAAGGTTAAGAGGGATGGTAATCCGCTTCCACATCGGCAGCGATCAATTCCATACTAATGATCGCCACTTCATTGCTGCTTGCGGTAAAAGTGGGAGCGTCCAATTTGGTCGGCAAGGCTTGCTTAACTTTCCAACGAATCACCGGCAAGCCTTTTTCATCACACAGATCAATGACAATATCGCGCCTGGCGGTTACCGACCAGGGTTGTAAATAACAGCTATTGAGCCAGATTTGCAAAAAATCGCCATTTTGAGTCAAACCTTTTTTTAAGGTCAAATGAATGGGTTTACGCATGCCCGGTACAATTTGAACGCCTGTCATAAAACTCCAGCCGTGCTTATAAGTGACCGGTTCATACTCGACAGACAAGCCGGATACCTCGGAAAATCCCAGCACATTGGCCGCGCCATCGTCCAGTATTGTTACCCGATAGTTGTAAACGGGTAACGGATACGTCAGTTCAATAGTCTCTGCGCTTTGAGCCATCGGTGTTTATGCTTCTTCAATAACCACGCCATCGGCCATCAACGACATGCTTTCAATCGCGGCATCATTGGATTTGGCATCAAAACTTGGGGCATCCAGTTTGGTAGGAAAAGCGTTGATGACTTTCCAGCTAATCACAGCATTGCCTTTTTCGTCGCATAAGCGTACATAAATATCCTTTTTTTCCACCTGATTGATCGTGATTGCGCTGATCCATTTATAGAGCGTAGCAACACTGGTCGTCAGTACCACGCCTTTTTTCAGGGTGATATTGACCGGCTTGGGCTGGGCAGGCATGTATAACCTCCGAGCGCCGGCAATGCCGCTGGCGGTTTGGCTTTCTATATAGGTCGTGGTGTCATATTCAATCGTTAAACCGGATACTTCGGTAAAGGCGATTGCTACACCGGCAATTTCAACCTTGTAGTTGTAGACGGGCAAAGGGTAGGAAATTTTTATTTCATCTTTAGTAAGTGCCATAACAGTGACTCCGTGAGATTAGTAGTTGGTCAAAAGACGTGAGTAGACTCAAGCTTCCTGCATTTTGTGTGAGAAGCGCAAAATGATAAATTCAGCCGGTCTGACTGCGGCCACCCCAATGGTGACGATTAGCCGCCCTTCGAGAATATCTTGAGCCGTCATGGTCTTACCTAACCCAACACTGACGAAATAAGCCGATTCCGGTTTGGAACCGGCCAAAGCTCCCTGTTGCCATAAGCCATAAAGATAACTTTCGATCATGGCTTTAACCTTTAACCAAGTAGTTGCGTCATTCGGTTCAAAAACTGCAAATGCCGAAGCTTTGCGGGTGGACTCTTCAATCGTGATAAATAACCGCCGCACCGATATATAACGCCATTCATTATCGTTACCGGCAAGTGTGCGTCCACCCCAGACTAAAGTGCCTTTACCGGTAAAGTCTCGGATAGCGTTAATGGATTTACCCGCGGTCGAGTCGATATTAAGCCTGTCTTGTTCAGTATCGGATATTTTGGTTAAAGGACCTATTACCCCATTCAAACTCACATTAGCCGGGGTCTTCCAAACGCCGCGGTCACGGTCTACGCTTGCATAAACGCCGGCAATCGCAGCGCTTGGCGGCAATGTGACACGTTGGTTAACAAGATTGCTTTTGGTTTTATTATACTGCGCGGTGTCAGTTCCTTTCAGTGTGGCAAGCGTAGTGGTGTTCTGCGAACCGGCAGACGAAGCAGTGGTTACAGGAGATAATGCCTGGTCTATTTTCACTCCGACACTGGCGCTGCCGTCGCCGCTTTTGACGATATCAAATCCCAGTACAGCGTTGGGATTACTGCTTTTCCAGGTGCTCCAGGTAGCGATTAGATCAGCCGCAGTCGGAGGTACGGACTTTGAAGTTGAAATAGCCAAGATTCCGTCCTTGCTGGTATCAAAGCCACTGCCGCTCTTATCGGTTATAGTGGTGGTGACTGCAATTGTGACTTTCGGCGCTACGGCAGTACCGGTATACGAGACGGTCATGCCATTATCACCGCCTATTAAGGTCGTAAACGACTTGGTATCGTCCTGCTTTGACGTACCCTGCCCTATTGTCACTCCGTCATCTTGATAAAGATAATTCAGCGAAGTCTTTAAATAGGGATGGTAGGCTGCTGCATAACAAAGATTATTGCTGCCAATGGCCGTTCTAAAACTATCGGTATTACCGTCCGGAATATCGACGATGAGGAATCTGTCGCCAAGTTTTTCGCACAGGGACAATGCATCTTTACATAAGTCGTAATAGTCGCTGACCGTCGTCAGCGTGGTGGCGTCAAGCAATACAATCAGAGTCGGCTCGTCTTCTTTTTCCAGTGCCGTCAGGGCTTTTGTGAAATCATCTTTTGCGGGAGTCGCTTTATAATCACCGACCGACACGATGTAACAGCTGCCGCCACCGTTTTGGAAATACAGGCTAAGGCCATAGTACATCAAGAAGTTATTGGGCTCGTCTATTTTGATTGAAGCATCGTCATTCACTGTAAAAGCGCTCGGCTTCGCACTGCCGAACAAGCTCACATAATCAAGCATGGTGTCAATACGGGTAGGTTCTAAAAGCGGGCCTTTTTCGGTATAACCGATAAAGGCCGGTATTGCTGTCGCCACCGACGCGACCGAAGGCGCTAAGGTAGAGATTTCTTCAACGTATACGCCTGGAGTACTGTAAGTCACCATGGTTTTACCCCTTAATTAATGTTGTGTTAGTAAAGTATTTGACGACCTCATAAATCGCGTCGGTAGGTTTTGAACCGGTCTCGGTCTCGATATGAAAATAATTTCGGTAACAAGGACTAGGCAATTGTTCAAACATGATGTGCTCACCCAGCTTTAGCTGTAAATGCCTGTCACAGGATTCACGGCAATCTAAGGTTTGTTCGGCAACAAAACAACTAATAGCCATGGCAGGATACTGTCTGGCCAGGTGAGCATAAATACTGTCGGCCTCTAAAGGCGTATGACGCCGCCAGGTTGTTTTCGGGGGTTCTTGACTCACATCGATAATAGCCAATTGATCGCTATTGGCTGGATCCGTCACCACGTAATAAAACCATAGAACCGGCTTCGCAAAAAAACGAATCTCATCATTGTCGGCTGTTGCTTTAATTTGATTAAAGTCGCGCCGAATAGCGATATTGAGCAGCGGTTCATTGATCGTGGCCACGGTCAAAATATCCTGTTCGGACTGAACACTACTACCGGCTTGATAAAGTTGCAGGCCCGTTAAATTGGAAAATTCCACACGCTGGTCGGTATACATCGCAAAATCGTCAGTTTGCAATATAAGATCGAACAACAGACTGTCAGCCGCAAAACGAATCAGGGGTTGTTGATTTTCGACCGGCACGTAAACGCTCAAACCGTAAACGTTAGGCTTAACAATACAACGGTGGTTATTAAGCAGCTTCGCTGTCTTTGGATTGGGGACTAGCGCAAAATCAGGACACCGGCCACCGTCGTAAAAAGAATGTTTCAGCGTAATCATGACCAGTGGCGAGTAATTCATAACTGTTTTTGATTCAGGACAACTTCACTAACATCGACCATTGGTACGCCGCCCTCGTCAGCAAAGGTAATGGCTTTTACTTTGTAGACCAACGAGGGTAAATAACTGCTTCGCAATATCCCCCATAACTCGTTTTGTTGTGCGGTGGTTAAGGTATTAAGCTCCAGCGCTAAATGATCAATGCCCTTGCCCAGTTCCGGCGTATTTTGTCTGTCCAAATAGTGGTTCGTCTGGAAATAACGAAGAATCAATGAAAGATAATGCAGGCTTTGTTCATAATCCTTAAATTTAGCCACGAACAGCACATAAAGATTGATGTTAATTTCCGGATTCACTTTGCGGGTTGAGCCATCATCGGCAACTCGCACATAATGGTCGGCTTGCCTGTAAGTAGCATCGCGTTCGATATTAAATAACATCAAAGAGACGGCCCCTAACTTAAAGTTAACGGAGTCAGGTTTTTGGTCGCCATCAATAAAAACCACCTTGTCTTCACCGGCATCAGCAAGACCGGCCCCTGTTAGCGACAGAAAATGCGCGTTAAGGCGATTTTTCAGCAAAACCAATATGTCTGCAATCATGTTCGTCAGATGCTGCTATTCATTAGAAGATTGGCTATCCCAAGATGGATAAATTAAGTTTTTTCAAAACGGATAAAGACCTGAACGCCTTATTCCCTCTACAACTTCAGGCATTCGAAAATCACAAGTTATGATTGTGTACCGCTCAGCCGGAGCTGAATAATTACACCGATCATTTACAAATCATTAAACCCTACAATTGAATGGGGCTGGAGTCTAACACATAAAATCTGTATGACAAATGTAAGATTGCAATTCGCTTACCTGATTAAACTTAAGGGATCTCAGATAATTTACGCGTCAACAGCTCTTTTTTGTATATAGAAAAGACCCACCAAATCCATTCCATATGACAGTAAACGGCTGAAATTGTTTACAAGTGTTCATGCAAAAATTCCGGTGACTCATTCCATTTTTCATGACAGACTGACGACATCTTTCGACGCATCTATTGAGTCAGCTTACTCACTGTAGATGAATTTTATTCATATTCGCTGGTTTAAAATATGCCAAGATTGTTTTTTGCTTTATGGCCTGACGATGAAACCCGGCAAGCTCTGGCGCGCTTGACTCGATCTATTGCTGCTAAAGAATTAAAATGGGTTCAGCCGTATAATTTCCATGCGACATTGGTATTTTTGGGTCATGTTGGAGCAGAAACCGAATCATTGATTAAGCAGCTCGCTACCGATGTTGACGCCCAACCTTTTACATTGACTTTTGACAGCTTAAGTTATTGGAGTAAACCCAAAATTTTATGCCTAACCGGCCGACAACCGATACCGGAAGCGGCGCTGATGCTGGCATCCGCTTTGGAGTCAGTAGCAGAAAATTGCGGACTGCAAACCGATAGCAGACCTTACACTCCCCATATCACCTTGGCTCGACATGCCCTGTGTCTACCCGATATAGAAATTGAACCGATAGTCTGGCATGCCGAAGCATTTTGCCTGATTGAATCCTGTAGTGAACCGGGCGGTGTCTTTTATAAAGTCATACAGCAATGGCCTTTTATCGAATCTTCCGCTGCTCGATAACGGCTTCATCTAGACAACCCGACCGTTAATCCCGATCAATGACTTTAATTTGGCTGGTGAATCGGCCTTGCGCGAGACGAGTCTGCACCATATCGCCGAGCTTAAGCTGTTCGGTAGAGCGGATGATTTCCCCGGAAGACGGGTTGATTGTCAGCGCATAACCTCGATTTAAAGTTGCCAGCGGACTGACCGCATGCAAGGTTTGACTGGAATTTAATAAGCGCAGGTTAAGCTGCTCTAACTTATGTTCGACTGCGGAAATAAGGCGGCTAGTCAAATAATCTTGCCGTTGTTTATGGCTTTTTATGATTATCGCAGGGTTATGCTGCCATAACTTAGCCGTTCTGGATTCAATAATGCCGGTCAGATGACGAAGTTTTGTGTGCATGGCTTGATTAAGCCTGGCCTCAAGTTCGTCCATGCGCCGCGCATTTCTCGCCAGCTTCTGACCGGGATGTTGCTGTTGCAGCCTCTTGGTCAGCCAGTCCAAGGTTTGCTGTTTTTGGTTCAGCTTTCGCTGCAATTGTTGTTGCAACCGCGATTCCAGGTATATGAATCGTGATAGCCATTGTTGCTGATCCGGGCTGGCGTGTTCCGCTGCCGCCGAAGGCGTCGCCGCGCGCAGATCGGCGACAAAATCTGCAATGGTAAAATCGGTTTCGTGTCCGACTGCTGAAATGATCGGAATTTCGCTATCATAAATGGCTCTGGCAACCAGCTCTTCATTGAATGCCCAAAGATCTTCCAGCGACCCTCCGCCCCGTCCAAGAATGATAACGTCGCATTGCTTATGTTGATTGGCGGTAGCTATCGCCCTGGCAATTTCATGTTTTGCGTTATCGCCCTGCACCGCAACCGGGTAAATAATCACCGGTATCGCGGCAAAACGTCGCTGCAATACCGTCAGTATGTCCCTAATTGCCGCGCCTGACGGCGAAGTAATAACGCCAATTGCTCTTGGCAATGTAGGCAAAGCTTGTTTGTGAGCGGTATCGAATAATCCTTGCTCCGACAATTTCAGCTTTAACGCATCAAACGCTCTACGTAAAGCTCCGTCGCCGGCTTCTTCAATATGTTCGACGATAAGCTGGTAATCGCCTCTGGGCTCGTACAGGCTGACTTGCGCCTTGACGATAACCTGTTTGCCGTTTTCCGGCTTAAACGCCAGTCGGCGCTGCTGAGTACGGAACATGGCGCAACGCACTTGGGCGTTAGCGTCTTTCAACGAAAAATACAGATGTCCGGAAGAAGGGGTGCTTAAATTGGATAGCTCGCCCTCAACCAGAACCGTTAGAAAATGCTCGGCGAGTAATTGGCTGGTTTCACGGTTAAGCTGGGTAACAGTGATGATATTGCGCCGTAAAGAAGCTATATTCATTGCTTCACGCGAGTTGGAGATGAATTTGCATTGCAATAAACTTAACGCTGTTCACTCGTTTTTTGTATACTTTCTCGTTGCAGTTGATTGATATAGCGCTGGACAGTCGATTCAAATACAGGCGTTATTTTGGTAAATAAACAACCTATTTTTTGGATTTTTAGCGCTGCAATTTTATCGGGGTTAATAACGAGCTTAGAGCAGACCTTAAAAGAAATAGCATCTTCACCTGCTCCTGAAAGCACAAGCCTGCACTTTTCAAACTGTGTTCCAGGTATTAATAAATTGGATATTTCAGTTGAGGTATTAAGTACTGAAAATCCCGTGAGGCTAATATCATATAACATTAAATTCACCGGATCTTGATCCTCCAGTATCAACTGGCAATAACTGGCTTTTGAACGCGGTGATTTTATTCGGAAAAACTCTCTACGCTGCATCCAATAGATCGACTTAGGAATTGGCATGCTAAACGCCGGTTCCCCATTATAAAGAATTTGTTTCAGCATGTTCCCTTTGAAAGACGATTTAATACCTGCAAAATCGGCTTCAAAAGTAATTCTAGTGGCCTTAAGAAGCTGTTGATTTAATTCTTCTTTGGGGCCGTAATCGAAAACTATGGAATTATTTGCCTCATTAATCTCAAGTATGGCAGTAAGAAAAAATGCTTTACCGTCGCCAAAACGAACGCTGAGCAGGCATTTATTCTTAACTAATATAGATAGATTGTGAGCTATTTGCCTTGAATTGTAGATTGAAAAAGAAGAGGAATCGCTCATTAATAATGTCCATGTATCTTTAGCTGATTATCGGACAACAAGTCTGTAGCCATAAGTATTTTGCGCGGTATAAAACGAATGAATCATATTAAAAAAGAGCTATTAATTTTATCCTATGCTTTTTTTGCTCTTTAATTTAAATCAATTACTCGTTTTTATGTAGGTCTTCCCGCTGGATCTGATGCATATAACGTTGAATAATTTCTTCAACCGGACGTGCTAGCTTGATGAACTTACAGCCTATTTTTTGAATTTTTTGGGGTTTATCAGGGTTAATTATGTACTTGGCACAAATCTCAAAGGAAACCATGCCCTCACCTGCGTCTGAAAGTATAAGTTTACTCTGGGAAAATGATGTGCCGGGAATTAGTATATCGGAAACTTCTTTGGAAACATTCAGCATGGCAAAACCTGTAAGACTAATGTCGTATAACTTAAGGTTAACTGGTTCCCGGCCTTCTACAATTAATTGGCAATAACTGGGTTTTGAAAGCGGCGATTTTACCCTGTAGTATTCTCTACGTTGCATCCAGTAAAGCGATTTAGGAATCGACATACTAAATGCAGCATCCCTTTTATGAGTGATTTTTTTCAGCCCGGAGCCCGTGAAAGAAACTTTGATACCATTATAATCAGTATCGAATGTGACCCTACCGGCATTAAGGATACGTTGATTCAAATCTTCTTTCGGCCCGTAATCTAAAATCACCGAATTATTCCCTTCATTGATCTCGAGTAACGTGGTGATATAGGACTCATTATTTGTTCCAAAACGAGCGCTGAGCAAACATTTATTCTTAACTAATAAAGATAAATGATTGATTATTTGCTTTGGGTTTTGGATTGAAAAAGAAGATATGTCGCTCATTAATATGTATTAGTTAGTTATCTATTGTTTTGCATTAAATGCGAAGCATACGTATTACTCAAAAACTCACTACATCGTAAACCCTCTTACTAAATCCACTGCACATATATGCTGAATGGCCTTGTTCAGATACGGATGCCATCGGATGAATTTGCGACTTATTCTTTGATCTTTCGTGGATTTACCCATGAAGGCTCATCTAAAATGTTTTTAAATGCCGCTAAGTTTAATATATTGTAGAATATTTGGTATCTAAGCACAAAGAAAAGGGGTGTTCGTGGCGTGGTTTCTTTTATTTTCTGCGGGATTTGCAGAAATAGTATTCGCTTTAAGTCTTAAATACAATCAAGGCTTTACCAAGCTATGGCCCAGCATCATAACAATGCTATCCGGTGGAGTAAGTTTTTATTTGTTGATGCTGGCAATTAAAACTCTGCCGCTGGGGACTGCATATGCCGTCTGGACGGGCATGGGCGCAGTCGGTGTAGCTGTGTTAGGTATCATTTTATTTAAAGAATCTGCCGACTGGTATCGCTTGCTGTCCATTACTCTGGTAATTGCTGGAATTATCGGTCTTAAATTAACCGATAGTGCTTAACGTGTTACATCTTATTTTTCAGTCACCGATTGAAACTGCCATTTTAGAGCGTATTGATTCAGGCGATGTTGTAGTGTTTCTTGAAAACGCGGTTCTGTCGATATTACAAAATAGCGTTATAAGCGGTACGTTAACGCGACTGCTCGGTAGCAATCGTCTTTGTGTATTATCAGATGACATTACAGTACGAGGAATTGCTCCCAATGAACTGGCTAAAGGATTGGAAATCATAGATTATGCCGGACTGGTGGAATTAACGGTTAAGAGCCGGATCATTCAATCATGGACGTGATGAATCCTGACCTGAGGACAACTGAACAGGGTTTTTTGATAAACTCCGCAGACTGGAATGAAAATATCGCGCAGCAACTGGCCGCTTCAAACAATATAAAGTTGAGCGATGATCACTGGGAAATTATTTTGTTCATTCGACGTTATTATCTGCAATTTAAACATTTGCCCAACGCGAGGGTTTTTACTAAAGCCATTGCCAAGGAATTGGGAGAGGCAAAGGGTAACAGTCGTTATTTGCATAAATTATTTCCCGAAGGCCCTTTAAAATATGCATGCAAATTGGCGGGCTTGCCTAAACCACCGACCTGCTTATAGTAGCATCGCAAAGCTTATACCCTAACCTTGTTTAAATTGGTGAATCAACCGCCTTTCTTTTTTATTCGGCTTATGATCCTTGCCGCTAAAATCAAATAATTGCCGCTGCTCACGGTTTTGAATGATTTGCTTTTCACGTTTGGCAAGACTTTCAGCACTTTCCTGATAGAGTAAAACGGCTTCTTTAGCCGAGCGCCGCTGGCCGTTAATGGCAATAATCGTAATTTCCCACCGATAATTATCTTTGCTGATAGAGAGAGCGGCACCGATTTTGACTTCTTTTCCGGGTTTAACACGCTGGTCGTTAACATGAACCTTCCCTCCGGAAATAGCCTCCCCTGCTAATTTACGCGTTTTAAAAAAACGTGCAGCCCATAACCATTTATCCAAACGGATAACTTCCAGTGCAGCCATTCAGACTACTTCATTGCCACTTTCAGCCCATGCCTTAAACCCGCCGGCCATGCTAACCGCACTTTTGAATCCCATTTTATTTAATACCTCTACGGCCAAAGCCGAACGACCGCCGGATTGGCAATAAACGATGATGTGGGCATCTTGCTTATCCTGAAAGTCGGGGTGCGAGCCTATCTTAAATTCCAATACGCCGCGAGGTATGCTGAATGCTCCCGGCAAGTGGCCTGCGGTATATTCGGCAGATTCCCGTACGTCCAGGATAAGGCTTGTTTCTAAGGCGTTTTTTGCTGCATTAATATCAATTTCAACAATATTTTGTTTGGCTTGAGCAACAAGATCCATTGCGGTAAGTGTCATAATTATCTTTAACGAAAATAAATGAATGTTAGCAATAACCAAGAGCCCATTTATTTAGAACTTTATTCAGGCTCGCTATTATTGACGTTGATGGCTGATTCTACAGCCATGTCTATTTTAGATAAAACCAACAGCCTTTGTCTTTATTTTAATCAGGACATCGGCAGATGAACAAGAGTATAAGAAAACTCGGGGTGACCACTAAAAGCGGCCACTCCATAGCGGAAAATATTAGTTAATGTGTTTTTTTAACTCTCTAGGCAATGAAAATACTACTTTTTCTTCTATGCCTTGAATCTCAATAGCCGATTGCCCACCCCATTGCTTTAACTGATTGATAACTTCCTGGACCAGGACTTCCGGTGCGGAAGCTCCTGCAGTAACGCCGACCACAGCAACGCCATCGAACCAGTTCTGCTGCATATCTTGAGCGGTATCAATCAGATAAGCCTGTTTACCAAGTTGCTCGGCAATTTCACGCAACCGGTTTGAATTGGAACTGTTAGGTGAGCCGACAACGAGAATAAGATCGGCCGTTTTAGACAGCTCATGAACCGCATCCTGACGGTTTTGCGTAGCGTAGCAGATATCGTCTTTTTTCTGTTCCTGTATGGCTTTAAAGCGCGCCCTTAAGGCATCGACCATGATTTTGGTGTCCGTCATTGACAAGGTGGTTTGGGTAACATAGGCCAAATTGTCGGGATTTTTTACCGCCAGCTTTTTAACATCTTCCGGGGTTTCCACCAGATAGATGCCGCCATTATCCGTGCCTCTTTCATATTGCCCCATGGTACCTTCAACTTCGGGGTGTCCGGCGTGGCCAATGAGAATAACTTCACGATCTTCTTTGGCATGCTTGGCAACCTGCAAATGAACCTTGGTTACCAGCGGACAGGTCGCGTCAAAAACCGTTAAATTACGCTCTTTAGCTTCCTGCTGCACTTGTTTTGAAACGCCATGAGCACTGAAAATCAAATAAGAACCGACCGGCACATCCGTTAAATCCTCAATAAAAATAGCGCCTTTTTCTTTAAGTCCGTCAACAACCGTACGGTTATGGACAACTTCGTGACGAACATAGATAGGCGCGCCGAAAGCCTGGATGGCTTGATCGACAATTTCGATGGCCCGGTCTACACCGGCACAGAATCCACGGGGGTTAGCGAGTACAATTTGCATATCTTGACTTCTTTACTAGGTTAATTTGAAGTTATTTTAACTCAACATTGTTTCTGATACGATAATTCCGTCTGCATCAGCATATAAAAAATGATTTTGTTTGAAATTGACGCCGGCAAAAGTGATCAATAAATCTCGGTCTCCATGGTCTTTTTTATGGCTTTTTAAGGGATGCGTATGCAAAGCACGTATCCCGATAGGGAGCTGATCAATAATTGCAGAATCGCGGATGCAGCCATGAATAACAATGCCTTGCCAGCCATTGGCAATCGCAAGCCTTGCCAGATCGGCACCCAACAAAGCGCAACGATGGGAACCGCCGCCATCGACCACTAAAACCCTGTTTTCAACATTCTCTTCCAATACTGCCCTGACCAAAACGTTGTCCTCAAAAACTTTTATTGTAGTGATTTGGCCGCAAAAGCTGGTGTGACCGCCATAAGGTTTGAGCAGCGGTTCGGCAATCTGGAAGTGGTCTTCTTCTGAATGGGCATCGCAAAGATCGGCGGTGGTAAATGTCATGATTGAAACCTCACAGATTTAAAGTGCGAATAAATAGTAACCGATTGGTCACCCATTCTAAAAATACCGGGCCAACAAGCCCTTATCAGCGCAAATTTCCGGTAGCGGTATTTTAACTTCATAACCGCCGCCCGATGCTTCTTCCATATCTTGGCCATACATACCTTCCATGCGTTCGACGATAATATTCTGGTTGCCTTCAGGCAGTATCAATTCCAACTTGTCCCCGACCGAAAACTTATTTTTGACATCAACGGTTGCAAGGCCGGTCGTTTGGTCATAACTCCTGATTTCACCGCAAAATTGTTGCTGATGGCTTTTGGAATAGCCGGTTATATAGTTTTGATGTTCGTGGGTATGGTGGCGCTGGTAAAAACCGTCGGTGTAGCCCCGATTGGCAAGATTGTCCAAAACACCGATTAACTCAGGCTGAAATGCACGTCCCGCCAGCGCATCGTCAATTGCTTGGCGATAGGTCTGCGCGGTACGCGCCACATAATAATGCGACTTGGTGCGGCCTTCGATTTTAAGGCTGTCTACGCCGATTTCGACTAGGCGCTGCACATGCTCGATGGCCCTTAAATCTTTTGAATTCATGATGTAAGTACCGTTTTCATCTTCCATGACCGGCAACAGCTCGCCTTTGCGTCCTTCTTCTTCCAGAAAATACACCTTGTCGGCCAACGGATGCCGTTCCGCACCACCGCAACTGGCGTTGCTGATGTCGGACATCGACAATACTTCGCCAACAGGCAGATAATCGCCCTCTGCATTTTCTTCGGCGGGCAGCGTGTCGTATTTCCAGCGGCAGGAATTGGTGCAAGTTCCCTGATTAGGATCGCGGTGATTGAAGTAGCCGGATAACAAACAGCGCCCGGAATATGCGATACATAACGCGCCGTGAACAAACACTTCAAGCTCCGTATCGGGACAAAGCTGGCGAATTTCTTCAACTTCATCCAACGATAGCTCGCGGGACAAAATGACCCGCTCAACACCCATGCTTTTCCAGAAATTGACCGACGCATAATTAACCGTATTGGCCTGCACCGATAAATGTATCGGCATGTCCGGCCAGGCTTCCCGCGTCATCATAATCAAGCCCGGATCGGCCATAATCAACGCGTCCGGCTGCATTGCAATAATAGGGGTAATATCTTTAATAAAAGTTTTAACCTTGGCGTTATGCGGAATCACATTAGTTGCGAGGAAAAACTTTTTGCCCAATTGGTGCGCCTCATCTATGCCCTTGGCCAAATTATCGGCCAGAAAATCATTGTTGCGCACGCGCAGGCTATAACGCGGCAGTCCTGCATAAACGGCATCCGCGCCATATGCAAACGCATAGCGCATGTTCTTAAGGGTTCCGGCAGGAGAAAGTAATTCGACTTGTTTCACGTCAGGCTGTCCTGCCTGACGCCCTTCGGGTAAATGCAAATTTGTTCCAGACATATTAGTCATGTTGAAGTATATAAATGATCTATGTAGAAGTATTCTATCGTAACCCGCTATGCAAGCCAAAAATGGGAGGTTCTAATGTGGATAATAGTGTTTATAGTCGCACTGCTGTTTGTTTTGGGTGGCGCGTTAATTCTGTTACGGTCAGTCAATAGTCCGAAAGTTCCCGATAACGTAAAAGCGCAACCTTATGAAAAAGATGAAGACGATGATTGGTAGCGAGAATAGTATTAGTGAGTCCGTAGTGTAAAAGTAACCGGTCCGTTATTGACCAGAGAAACCTGCATGTCGGCGCCAAACCGGCCGAACTCAACATGAGCGTAAGTTTGCTTTGCCAACCATTGCAGATAATCGAACAGCTCCTTGCCTTTTTCAGGCGGTGCCGCAGAAATAAAACTGGGCCGGTTGCCTTTTTCGGTATCGGCCGCCAGCGTAAATTGCGGCACCAGCAACAACCCACCGTTAATATCTCTTAAACTCAGGTTCATACGGTCATCGCTATCGGCAAAAATTCGATAGTTGAGGATACGTTCCAGCAAACGCTGGGCATCTTTTTCGGTGTCCGCTTTTTCCACCGCAACCAGTGCCATGATGCCGGTATCGATTTTTCCGATGTCCTGATTATTGACGGTGACTTTAGCAGTAGTTACGCGTTGGATAATGGTGATCATATAGGTATTACAACCTGGCGATTTTTAAGGATGCGTAGGAATGTATTCCAGAATCAATTCCAAGCCTTCCGTGGGATAGTTGTAGACATAAACCCATGCCGTAACGAGACGTCCGTCTTTAAGCGACACTGATTGTTTCTGACGACTATATTCGTTGGGTTCAGGAAACGCGAGTCCGCATTCTTCATACTGATCAAGTAGAGGCAGCACAACATCGGCTTGATGAAGCAGATAGACCTCACCCCGCACTGCATCTTTGGGATCATCGGAAGGAACTGCACCGGGATAGCAATCGATTTGATAAAGTTTGCCGCAGTAGCTTGCATCATTTACAAATTCGGCGTGTTTCGCCAACAGATGATGCATCTCGCTATTCGTATCACGCCTGAGTGTTCCGTAAACAAAAATATATTCGTCGGAGTTCATGATGCGTCGTTTAAAAAACGGATATGGAAAGACATCTTAGATACTCCAGCGTTGCCAACCGTGACGCTGGAGTATCACTAACTGCGTTCTCACGCCGGAGCGTGGGAACGCTACAATCTAGTTTTAATGCCCAACCTCAACCTTGGTGCCTTTGGTTTGGCCGATGTCAGCCAAAGTTTGATTAAACCAGGCGGTATCCAGGTCAAAAGGTTTGCCACCTTTGATGCGAGGAAACTCAATCGCACGCAGCACAAAGTTTTGATCGTCATCATGTCCGATAACGCCTGATTCACGACGGAAAGCGCATTCAACGGCCAGATCGGCACAAGACTTGATCAGACGAATGTCTTCGACATTAGCCGCAGAAGCACGGGCAAAGTAGCCTGATTTTTGCACCAACGTTTTTTCAGCGCCAATCATTTCTGCAAACTGGTCACCGAACCATTTACCGGGATTAACCGCGTCCAGCTTGACATGACCGAACGCATCGCGCGGCACATCCTGTCCCTTGGCTTGCATTTCCGCGACGATGGACTCAACGCCCGCCCCTTCCGATACAAAGATATTAACGCAATCCACTTTATCCATTACCGCCCGCAGACGAGCCGCTTCGGCTGCAAGATCGATTGTCATTTCAGGAATAAAAACGCCATGCACTTCATAAGTGGCGCGATCCAAACCCAGCTCAGGCAGCCATTCGGCGCGATCCAGCAGCTTGCGGTATTCCAGAGCGGTCGCCGCAGTCAGCCAGCCGCAGCTGCGTCCCATCACTTCATGAACAATCAGCATGCGCGGGTTGGAATTGTTTTCGGCAACAACGTTCCAGAAGTAACGCGCGCCCTGTTCGGCAGCCGTCCAGGCGCCCAACGATTGTTTGATTGGAAACACGTCGTTATCGACGGTTTTAGGCAAGCCGATAACAGTCAGACCATAATCGTTTTTCGCGAGGAACGCGGCAAGATCAGCCGCAGCGGTATTGGTATCGTCACCGCCGATCGTATGCAGAATATCCACGCCGTCTTTAACCAGCTGGTCGGCAGCAACTTTTTGCGGATCCTGGCCTTCCTGAACCAGTCCGCGCTTAATGCAGTCTTTAACGTTAGTCAGCTTGACGCGGCTGTTGCCGATCACCGAACCGCCAAAACGATGCAAAAGACCCGCTTTTTCGCGGATTGCTGGAGTGACGGTATAAAAATCGCCCAACAACAGGCCTTTATAACCGCTACGGTAACAAATGATTTCAATCGAAGGATCGATTTCAGTGTAACGCTCGATAAGACTGCCGATAGCTGAGTTTAGGCAAGGGGCCAAGCCGCCCGCCGTGAGAATCGCGACTTTTTTAGGTTTGTTCATGGAGAAACTCAAAGGGTGAAATTAAAAAAGCAAAATTTTATCATATAAGGGAAGCTCTTTTTTAGTCTTTCTCATCGTTCTGATGCGCTACGGCATGGAATCAGTGCAAAGGCCAAAGCAAGTTTTGGACTCCAAAAACCGCGGCTACCGGAAGTACGAAGCTTGCTGTGTAATTCTAAGCGGCAACGGCAAAAGTGCGTAACACACCATTTTTAATCTTTGGCCTTAAGCCTTTTGCCTATTTAAAATCAGCCTTCCAAATGATACTGGACAATCCGCTCAACCTCGTTTTTCGATCCTAAAATGACCGGAACCCGCTGGTGCAGACCTTTGGGTTTAATATCAAGGATACGCTCGCGCCCTGTGGAACAGGCACCACCCGCTTGCTCGATAATAAAAGCCATCGGATTGGCCTCGTACATAATGCGCAGCTTTCCTGCTCTTGACGGGTCGCGCAAATCATACGGATACATAAAAACCCCGCCGCGCGTCAATATCCGGTAGACTTCCGCCACCATCGACGCGACCCAACGCATATTAAAGTCTTTTTCACGCGGACCTTCGGTGCCCAGTAAGCATTCATCAATATAACGGCGTACCGGCGGCTCCCAGAAACGCTGATTCGACATGTTGATTGCAAATTCATTGGTGTCATTCGGAATCTTCATGTTCGGGTGAGTCAGGATAAACTCGCCTATATCCTGATCCAGCGTAAAACCGTTAACGCCATGCCCGGTTGTTAGAACCATCATCGTTGACGGGCCGTAAAGCACAAAACCCGCACAAACCTGTTCCGAGCCTTTCCGCAAAAAATCTTCCAAAGCCGGCTCAACGCCTTCGCAGCAACGCAGAATCGAGAAGATAGTACCTACCGCCAAGTTGACGTCGATATTTGAAGAACCGTCCAACGGATCGAACAAAGCCAGATATTTGCCTTTTGGATACTGAGACGGAATACTGATGATGCCGTCGATTTCTTCCGATGCCATACCGGCCAAATGACCGGTCCAGTTCAGCGCATCGACCATAATGTCATTGGTAATAATGTCCAGCTTCTTCTGCACCTCCCCTTGTACATTCTCGGAGTCGGCACTGCCCAGCACACCAATTAAATTGCCTCGATTAACAAGATGCGAGATTTTCTTACATGCTGTAACCACATCGTTCAGTAATGAAGTAAACGCTCCCGAAACGCCCGGCAGCTCGCGCTGCTGCTCAATAATAAACTGGGTCAAAGTAACATGTTTGGTCATTCTTTATCGCTCCGATGGTATGTTGTCTTTTTAAAAATACTTCCAATAAATACATACAGCTTCTGTGTACACTGGTTCCGCAGCAGAAGGCTGTTTGCGCATAGCTTACAAGCCAAAACATATTGTAAATCATAAAGAGCGGTATTGATGCCGCTAATATAGATGTTATCGCGCTTGTATTCCTCATTCGAAACAAGCTCAGCTATTAGGTTATGCCGCCACAGCCGCAGCACAACGACAGGCTAAGCCAAAAAAGTAAATAACGTATAATCAACAAATTAGCTTTATCGTTTAGCGTCTCCCAACAAAAGAGCTTGATATCAATGTTGCAAATATCCAATCAGGTCAGCATTCCGGACAATGAAATTGAAATTCATGCGATTCGTGCGCAGGGAGCCGGCGGCCAGAATGTCAATAAAGTATCAACCGCCGTTCATTTGCGATTCGATATTAGCGCGTCCTCATTACCCGAGTTTTACAAAGAAAAACTGTTGGCTTTAAATGACCAGCGCGTTTCAAAAGAAGGCGTGATTATTATCAAAGCCCAGCAATACCGCACCCAGGAAAAAAACAGGGAAGATGCTTTAAATCGGCTACAGGCATTAATTCAAAGCGTGGCTATCATTCACAAAAAACGCAAAGCCACTAAGCCGACCAAAGGATCGAAGCTAAGGCGCTTGGATAGCAAAGCCAAACAAGGCCGGATCAAAGCTTTGAGAGGGAATATTAATGTCGATTAACCTCAATCTTAGAAACCGCAGTTGAGCATTCCAAACCCCGTTCCCAGTCGAAGAATGAGTAGGGTCTGTAATGTTCACAGAATTAGACGAGCATGTGGAAGCCGTTCGTGCTGAGCTTGTCGAAGCATGAACGGCTTCCACACATTCCATGGCAATTTTAGACGAAGACACTCAGAGAAAAAAGCGATGCTGGTTTTACAAATAGTCATCAAACAATGGGATAAAAGCCAAAGGACAGCAGCCCATATTCTGGAACGCGCTAATATCCCCGATAGATACCCCATCATTTTTCCGCTGGCTTTTTATAATTTCAATAAGCAATGTGTAATAGATCGGCATGGGGATGATGTTCAGGGCGGGCGCTTAAAATATACGCAGCTGGCAGACGGAAAAATACAATTCGATCGATTTCAACTGAGTTTGGAGAATAAAGTTATTGCATATTTTGGCGCAACTCAACCTGACAAAGCCCTTCATGCAATCGGGTCATTGGATAATCAATGGATACAATGTAAATACACAGACAGATACAGCGTTTTCGAGAGCGATTTTTATTATTGGCTGTATGAAGAAGTGACTTTAAACGCTATTTGTGTCAGTGAATTTAACCAAAACATTTTTATGAATATTGAACCGGCGATTGTTTTTGAAGATTTTAATGACTTGGAGACTATAGTCTCTAAACGACGGTTAACTCAACAAAAATAAACCCTACCAAAATCAATATCTACTTAAATAACAAGCCGTTCGATTTTTAAAACCGCTCGCACTGAATTTGTCGAGATTTAACCAGTCCCACCATTTTGATTAAATCTGGTTTTGATTAAGCTAGGTGCACTTTGCGGGCTCATTGTATAATTCGGCGCAATGTTTTTTGCTGACCTCCTAAACCTAAAGGATTGATTAAAATATGCTTCCAGAAAAACGCTTAACTCGTCGTCGTGGAATTTATTTGTTACCTAATTTATTTACCACCGGAGCGCTTTTTTCAGGCTTCTACGCGATTACTTCGGCGATGGGCGGACGTTATGAAACCGCTGTTGTGGCCATTTTTGTAGCGATGATACTGGACGGACTGGATGGCCGCGTGGCTAGGCTGACCAATACGCAGAGCGAATTCGGCGCTCAGTACGACAGCCTTTCTGACATGGTTTCATTTGGCGCGGCACCCGCTTTAGTCATGTATTTATGGGCATTTTCCAGCATGGGTAGATTGGGTTTGTTTGCTGCATTTGTCCATACGGCGGGCGGCGCATTACGACTCGCGCGCTTTAATACCCAGCTGGCAACGGCCGATAAGAATTATTTCCAGGGTCTTCCCAGCCCTGCCGCCGCAGCGATCCTTGCCGGATTTATCTGGATTTGCCTGGAGTATAAATACGACATTGAGCTATTCAAATATTTTGCACTTGTCTTAACAGTCAGCACCGGCTTGCTGATGGTGAGTAATTTCCGCTATTGGAGCTTCAAAAAAATCGACTTAAAAGGCAAAGTGCCTTTTATTGTCGCGATTGCCGCGATGCTGGCTATCGCTTTCGTGATGGCGCAGCCGCAAACGATGTTGTTCTTGCTGTTTTTAGGTTACGCCATTTCAGGCCCGGTTATTACTCTGGTTATGCGTAAGCGCAGGTTGCAGGGGCGTAAAGCGTAAAATCTGCTTGAGGCGGCACAGCCATTGGCGTATAGTCACGACCATGTTTACTCAAATCAACCATGCATTTCAAAACCCTCTTTCCGGCGCAATGCTTGCCGAAACAGGCTTGCGCGCGTGGCTATGCCTGCCTTTAAGATTCCTGCCCTGACGGGCACATATCTTTTTCTATATTAATGATTTAACCCCCTATATCCGTGTATCAACGTAACAGTTGAAACCCTTTATCGACTTGCATGGAGGCGCGCCCAAAAAGGCGCTTTAGGCGATGCAAGGAGCAATTGCCGAGAATGGAGTTTTTATGAAAGACAAGTTAATAATATTCGATACTACTTTGCGCGATGGCGAGCAAAGTCCCGGCGCATCAATGACGCGCGATGAAAAAATCCGAATTGCCAAGGCCTTGGAACGCTTAAAGGTCGATGTAATCGAGGCCGGTTTTCCCGCGGCCAGTCCCGGCGATTTTGAAGCCGTCCAAGCGGTTGCCAATGTGATAAAAGACAGCGTGGTGTGCGGACTGGCCAGAGCGCTGGACAAAGATATAGACCGTGCAGGCGAGGCGCTAAAAGGCGCCAAACAGTCCCGGATTCATACTTTTATCGCCACCTCGCCGATCCATATGCAAATGAAATTACAGATGCAGCCGGAACAGGTCATTGAATACGCGGTCAAAGCGGTTAAACGCGCCCGGCAATATACCGATAATGTCGAATTTTCGCCGGAAGATGCCGGGCGTTCGGAAGAAGACTTTTTGTGCCGGATTCTTGAAGCGGTTATCGACGCAGGAGCCACCACGCTGAATATTCCGGACACTGTCGGTTACAGCGTTCCCGATCAATTCGGCGCAACCATCGCCAACCTGATCCGCCGTATCCCCAATTCGGACAAGGCGATTTTTTCCGTGCATTGCCATAATGATTTGGGACTTGCGGTTGCCAATTCGTTGTCCGCGGTCATGAACGGTGCGCGCCAGGTTGAGTGTACGATTAACGGCTTGGGCGAACGCGCCGGTAACGCATCGCTGGAAGAAGTGGTCATGGCGGTACGTACTCGTAAGGATGTATTCACCTGCCAAACCGGTATAGATACCCGAGAAATTTTGACATGCTCAAAACTGGTATCGTCAATCACCGGTTTTCCTGTGCAGCCCAACAAGGCCATCGTCGGTGCCAATGCTTTTGCACATGAAGCGGGCATCCATCAGGACGGCGTATTGAAAAGCCGCGAAACTTACGAAATCATGCGCGCTGAAGATGTCGGCTGGACAGCTAACCGCATGGTGCTGGGCAAACATTCAGGCCGGAATGCGTTTAAAAGCCGTATCACCGAATTGGGTTTTGAGTTCGGTTCAGAAGAAGAGTTGAACGAGGCTTTTTCCCGCTTCAAACAGTTAGCCGACAAAAAACACGAAATCTTTGATGAAGATTTGCAAACATTGATTTCGGAAGCCGGTTTTGAGGCGGAAGATGAGCATGTCAAACTGATAGCCCTGAAAGTGTGCTCGGAAACCGGTGAAATACCCAACGCAACCGTTACACTGCGAGTGGACAATAAAGAAGTCACCGGTAATGCGGATGGCGGCGGCGCTGTGGACGCCAGTTTAAAGGCCATTGAAAAGCTGGTCCAAACCAACGCAACGCTGGAGCTTTATTCGGTTAACAGCATCACCAACGGCACTGATGCCCAAGGCGAAGTCACTATCCGTCTTGAAAAAGCGGGCCGGATTGTCAACGGCTTGGGCGCTGATACCGATATTGTTATCGCTTCAGCCAAAGCCTATATCAATGCCGTGAATAAACTGCAAAGCCCTGACCAACGCCAGCATCCTCAGAAAGGGGATGTTTGATTGAGGTGCAAGGCGAAATTCATCGTTCCCACGCTCCGGCGTGGGAAAATTAAGTAAGTAGGTCGAGACGGTTTTGGATAACACAACACGCCTGCAATACCTTGAAGCGATGGGCATTGATGTCTGGTTGCCCCGAGTTGTTCCTGTCCAAGAGCAAGCGTCGGTACCCGATGCTATCGCTGAAAACATCCTGCCGGAACCGGAACCAGAGCCGATTGATACCTGGGAGGCCTTGCAAGCCGAAGTTGTCCCCTGCACTAAATGCGATTTATGTAAAACACGCACCCAAACCGTTTTTGGCTCGGGCAATAAAAACGCCGACTGGATGATTATCGGTGAAGGACCCGGACAAAATGAAGATCAACAAGGCTTGCCTTTTGTCGGCAAGGCGGGGCTGTTGTTAACCGAGATGCTAAGAGCGATAGGCCTTGATCGGGATGAAGTTTTTATTGCTAATGTTGTCAAATGCCGCCCTCCCGCCAATCGCGATCCCAAGCCTATCGAAATCGAAACCTGCAAACCTTACCTGTTACGGCAAATGGCATTGCTCAAACCAAAAATCATCGTGGTTTTAGGGCGGGTTGCCGCACAGGCGTTGCTCAACACGGATGAGCCGATCAGTAAGCTAAGAGGAAAAATACACGCTTTAAATGATGAGCCAGTTATTGTAGTCTATCACCCGGCGTATTTGTTAAGATCCTTGCTGGACAAGCGCAAAGCCTGGGCGGATTTAAAACTCGCGCTGCAAACATATAAAAACATTAAAGGTTGATCATGTTGGGAATAATGTTAGAAAAAATAAAAGACTTTATGGTTTATGACGCCGATAGAGAGTTCTACGCCAAATTATTTCCCAACTCGGTGGGCAGAAAAGATTTAATGCGCCTAAGAAAAATGCGAAACACCGATTTACCCCAAGTTATGGCGATTGAACGGGCAAGCTATCGATTTCCCTGGGGCGAAGACATATTCAGGGACTGCTTTAGAGCCAATTATAATTGTTGGGTGTGCGAAGAGCAGGATACCGTATTAGGGTACAGCATACTCTCGATCGCTGTCGGTGAGGCTCATGTTTTAAATATTTGTGTAGCGCCTGCCGAACAGGGGCAAGGAATAGGTCGTAAGATGCTGGAAAATCTTATCGAACTGGCCCGAGGACGGGCAGAAACCATGTTTCTGGAAGTCAGGCCGTCCAATACCGTCGCCATCGCCCTTTATCAGGACATGGGATTCAACGAAATCGGTATCAGAAAAGGTTATTACGAAGCGGAAAACGGCCGCGAAGACGCCATCATGCTGGCGTTGCAGATTTTTTGAAGTTACACAGCGCGGAGTTCGTAAGCTGAATTGACAAATCCCGCTTACGACGTCAATTATTTCAAATTATTCGTAACATGCGGCTCTATAAGTTGGTACATGATTTGGTGCATTTTGGGACTAGCCGCGATCAGGTTACCTGACTCCAAATACTTATCATTAAAAGAAAAATCGGTAACTACGCCACCCGCTTCTTTTATCAATAAAATACCTGCAGCCATATCCCATTCCATCAGGCCTATTTCCCAAAAACCATCCAATCGACCCGCAGCCACATAAGCCAAATCAAGCGCAGCAGCGCCCGCACGGCGAATTCCTGCCGAATCGGTCGCCAATGAGCGAAACATGCCCAAGTAAGCATCCATATGCAGGCCGGTTTTAAATGGAAAACCAGTGCCGATTAACGCGCCTTTCAAGCTGGTTTGATTAGTCACCCGAAGACGACGATTGTTTAGCATGGCGCCGCCACCGCGTTTGGCAGTGAATAATTCATCTCGTAACGGATCGTAAATAACGCCGACTTCAATCTTGCCTTTATGCTTTAACGCGATGGAAACAGCATATTGCGGGAAGCCGTGCAGAAAGTTGGTCGTACCATCCAACGGGTCGATAACCCAGACAAAATCGTTACCCTCATACGCACCGCTTTCTTCTGCCAGAATGCTGTGATCAGGATAGGCCGCCTTGATAATATTGATGATTTCCCGTTCGGCCATACGATCAACCTCGCTGGCATAGTCGTTTCTGCCTTTTTGGTCGACTTTTAGCTGGCCGATATTATCAGATGAGCGGAGTATCAAGTCGCCGGCGCTTCTTGCAGCACGGACGGCAGTATTTAACATGGGTTGCATAGGCGGATTATATTGAGTACTGAGTATGGACAGATATTTGCTCGTGCAATATCTGCATTTTCCCATGTCTTTGAGGGTTATGCAGAAATTAGAGCACTAAAGCAAGGGCATTAGGCAATGCAGCAGCAATTGCTGAAAACACCATATAATACCAAATATTTTGCTAAACTTAGGCTCTTTTTTTAACTAAGGACAAGGCCTTGCTGTCTACTATAAAAATTGTGCTGGTCGAAACAACGCATCCGGGGAACATAGGTGCGGTTGCCCGTGCGATGAAAAACATGAAGATGCATAATCTTTGGCTGGTTGCCCCTAAATTATTCCCCAGCGCCGACGCCACTTCCAGAGCTTCAGGCGCCGATGATGTGTTGGCGGCCGCAACCGTGTGCCAGACTTTACAAGAAGCCATTGCCGATTGCCAGTTGGTGATCGGTGCCAGTGCCAGAGGCCGAACGATCAGCTGGCCGGAAATGACGCCCAGGGAATGTGCGGAAAAAGTGCTGATTAATGAACCCGGCAATAAAGTGGCTATCATTTTTGGTCGGGAAAATTCGGGCTTAAAAAATCACGAACTTGATCTGTGCCACTTTTTGTTACGTATTCCCTGTAACAGCGAATACAGTTCCTTAAATATTGCCGCCGCCGTGCAGGTCGTTTGTTATGAATTATTCGTGACATCAGGACTGGCTCCACAAGAAGAAATTTTTGTCGGCGACAAAGGCGACGAACCTTTAGCGACAGCAGCGCAAATGGAGTCTTTTTATACTCATATGGCTGAAGCATTAACCGACATAGGTTTTATGCATCCAGCCAAGTCAAAATCCATTATGCGGCGTTTACGCCGGATTTATAACCGGGTGCAAATGGACACCAAGGAACTGGACATACTACGAGGCATCTTGCGGATGTCTCAAGGTCATAAAAGGAATAACGATGCTTAACTACTTAAAAGAAGATATTGCCTGCGTCTTTGAACGCGATCCCGCTGCGCAATCGGTCTTTGAAGTCATTACCACCTATCCGGGATTTCACGCTGTTTTAATTCATCGACTCAGCCATTTTTGCTGGTTAGCCGGATTCAGGTGGTTGGCTCGATTTATTGCCTATTTCAGCCGCTGGCTGACTGGAATTGAAATTCACCCCGGTGCAATTATAGGCAGACGCTTTTTTATTGATCACGGCATGGGGGTGGTCATCGGCGAAACCGCCGTCATCGGTGACGACTGCACCTTATATCATGGCGTGACCTTGGGCGGAACCAGTTGGGATAAAGGCAAGCGTCATCCGACCTTGCATAACGGCGTGGTGATAGGGGCCGGAGCAAAAGTCTTAGGGCCTATCGATATAGGCGAAAACGCACGCGTGGGCTCAAACTCGGTCGTATTAAAACCGGTACCGGCGGGTGCAACCGTCGTTGGTATTCCCGGCCATATTGTCGACCCTAATAGCCGAGCCGCCGCGGCCGAGCGCGACAAGATCGCCTACAAAATGGGCTTTCAAGCTTACGGAGCAACAACCGACATGCCCGATCCCATCGCTTATGCGATTAATCACATGCTGGATCATATTCATGCGATGGATAAACAGATAGAAACCATGCAAAAAGCGCTCAATGATGCCGGTATAAAATACACGGAATCACCGATCTCTAAATTGGACGGTTGCGAAATTGAGGACGGCTATCAGAACAGAAAAGGTGAAAGTTGAAAAGCGCATATTTAACCTTGAGTCTACCTATGTCTGACAAGACCATAATAGTTGACTATTATGCTAGGTTAAGTATAGTAACAATATCTTAACGGTATTTATAGAGGATACTATTGTGCGCTTAACAACTAAAGGTCGCTATGCGGTTACTGCAATGCTGGATTTGGCTTTTCACAGTCAAATCAAGCCGGTAACCCTGACTGACATTGCGGCTCGTCAAACCATTTCCCTGTCTTATCTGGAACAACTCTTTGCCCGTTTACGTCGCGCCGGCATGGTAAAAGGCGTGCGCGGCCCTGGCGGCGGCTACAAACTGTGCCGCAAGACCAGTGATATTAATATTGCTGACATTATCGCCGCCGTCAATGAACCGCTTGACTCAACCAAATGCGGCGGAGAAGCCAATTGCCAAAAGGATCAGGCCTGTTTAACCCATGATCTATGGATGGGATTGAGTGAACAGATTAGAGAGTATCTGAAGAGTATTTCTTTAGCCGACCTGTTAGAAAAAAACCAGGTTCAGGAAGTTGCGATAAGACAGCATAACGATGCCCAACAAATTATTGAAATTTATCGCCATCCAGACTAATGTTCGACTTGAATGATCTATTTTGATCATAATGCAACTACGCCGATAGATGATCGCGTTCTGGACGCGATGCTTCCTTTCCTGAAGACATTCTACGGCAACCCTTCCAGCTTATATCGTCACGGTAGAATCGCCGGCAGCGCCATCGATGCAGCGCGTGAGCAGCTGTCGGCACTGCTTGGCGTTCAACCGGGGCAAATTATTTTTACCAGCGGCGGCACCGAAGCCAATAATCTGGCGTTGGCAACGCTAGCACCTCAGGCCGGACTTGCTGTTTCAGCCATTGAACATCCCTCGGTTCTTGAACCTGCCCAGTATTTAAAAAACCTGGAACATGAGCTTACGTTGCTCGATGTTGATACAAACGGCCTAATCACACAAGATACTATCGACGAGGTTATTCGATTAAAACCCGGCTTGGTTTCAATAATGTTGGCTAACAATGAAACCGGCGCAATACAGAATGTCGTTCATTATACTGATCAGTTAAGAACTCACGACATCAGGGTTCATACCGACGCTGTGCAGGCACTGGGCAAAATACCGGTAGATTTTAACCGTCTCGGAGCGCATTTGATGTCGTTATCCAGCCATAAAATCTACGGTCCAAAAGGCTGCGGCGCACTGGTATTTGAAAAATCCGTAGAAATAAATCCTGTCTTGCTGGGTGGAGGACAAGAACATGGACTCAGAGCCGGAACTGAAAATGTCGCAGCCATTGTCGGCTTTGGCAAAGCGGCGGAACTCGCCAAAACCGAACTTGCCGAACGTCACGGCTATCTGTTAAAACTTAGAAAACTATTGGAACAGGGCTTAAGCACCATTCCCGGCCTGACTATTTTTGCAGAGAACGCGGAACGACTGCCCAATACCGTCCAAATGGGCATCCACGGCATCGATGGAGAAATGCTGCTGATGCAGCTGGATCAAAAAGGCATCGCTGTTTCCAGCGGTTCAGCCTGCGCCAGCGGCCAGAGAGAACCCAGTCCGGTATTGGTAGCCATGGGAATTGATCCCAGCGAGGCAAAAAGTGCAATCCGCATCAGTTTGGGAAAAACCAACACCGAAGCGGAAATTTTTGAATTTATTAAACAATTAAAGTCCTTAAGCGTAAAAGGATAAAGAGGTCATTATGTCTGTCTCATTAACTGAAAGTGCCGCTCGGCAAATTAAGAAACAACTGGAAAAACGCGGCAAAGGCATGGGTTTAAAACTGGGCGTAAAAACATCCGGTTGCTCGGGTTATGCCTATACGATCGATTACGCCGACGCATTGAATGAAGGCGATGCGGTGTTTGAAAATTTCGACGTAAAAGTCATTGTCGCCGCCAACGACCTGGAGTTTGTCGATGGAATAGAACTGGATTATCGCCGGGAAGGCATTAACGAAGCCTTCAAATTCAATAACCCGAATGTAAAAGGTACCTGCGGCTGCGGCGAGAGTTTTTCCGTTTGATCAGGGAAATCAATTCGCCCACAAATACCACAAAAATATTCGCTAATCTATCATGGATCAACTGTAGTTTTTAGGATAACGGCTAACCAGATCTTCTATGGTTTTAAAAGCCAGCGCCGCCATAGCACAAGGCAAGGAAGACAAAACGCCAGCATTGGTTGAACATGCTAAATAAAAAGCGCTGAAACACGCAAAAATGGCCAAAAATGGGGCAATGGGACATTTAAAAATTGAAATACAACGCCGTGGATGAGCTTGAAAAAGCCATCACTGCAAGCAATGCAGGCGATGTCAAATTAGCTGCTATGCCCATCGAAAAAACTTTGGGCTTTCTTCAGGCCGGAAACAAATAGTGTCAATATCTTGGGAAAAGTTTTGCCTACATTCCTGCAGACAAATGCTTTGAAAAGGTGCGCACAGCGCACACTACAAATCCTGCAATAAATTACTTAAGCGGGCAAAGTCGACTAGGGATATGTTCTCGGCTCTCAAGGTTGGATCTATGCCCAAAGCAACAATATCTTCCTCGGCAATCAATTTTTTCAGCGAATTGCGCAACGTTTTGCGCCGTTGAGAAAATGCCTGGGTGACGACCCGATTGAGTTTGGCCATATCATTAACCGCAACAGGCGGTTGCCGATGCGGCACCAACCTGACGATAGCCGACATCACCTGCGGAGCCGGATCGAAACTTTCCGGCGGCACATCGAATAACAGCTCTGTTGCGCAATAATATTGCATCATGACGCTAAGCCTGCCGTATTTTTTGCTGCCTGGCACCGCGCAAATCCGGTCAACCACTTCTTTTTGCAACATGAAATGCATGTCGTCAATACAATAGGCGTTATCCAATAAATGGAACATCAACGGCGTCGAAATGTTATACGGAAGATTACCGATGACGCGCAGTTTTTTGTCTCCATCAGCCAATGCCGAAAAATCGAACCGTAACGCATCGGCACTGTGAATTTGCAGATTAGGGTAGTGCTTGAATTTTTCTTTAAGTAAAGCCACCAAATCCCGGTCAAGCTCGACCACTTCCAGACGCACACCTTCCTTTAATAAAGGCTCGGTTAACGCGCCCTGCCCCGGCCCGATCTCAACCCAATGTTGATCAGGCTTGGCCTGAATACTGGAGATAATATTGTAAATAATAGTGTGGTCATGAAGAAAATTCTGACCGAAGCGCTTGCGCGGAGTATGTGCCATTTATTGTGCAGCCATTGTTATTGCGGTTTCCAGTGCGAACTGTAGACTGCCTAAATCGGCTTTGCCGCTACCTGCAAGCTCCAAAGCCGTACCGTGGTCAACCGAAGTGCGAATAATCGGCAACCCCAACGTAATATTGACGGCCTGTCCAAAGCCCATATGTTTAAGCACCGGCAGCCCCTGATCATGATACATCGCCAATACTGCATCCGCCGTAGCCAGATACTTATCAGTGAACAGCGTATCAGCAGGTAACGGCCCTTGCAGACTCAAACCTTGCTTGCGAAAGGTATCAAGCACCGGCTCAATAATCTCGATTTCTTCCCTACCCATATGACCGTTTTCACCGGCATGAGGATTAAGCCCGCAGACCAGTATTTTCGGGTGGTCTATACCAAAGCGCGAGCGTAGCTCTTGGTTCAGTATCCGAATCACCGTACGCAACCGGGTATGTGTGATAGCTTGACTGACTTCCGACAGCGGCATATGCGTAGTCACCAGCGCCACCCGCAAGCCCGGCGTTGCCAGCATCATCACCGGATGCCCTCCGGTAATATTTGCAATAAACTCGGTATGTCCGCTAAAAGACAAACCTGCATCATTGATAACGCCTTTATGGACAGGCCCTGTCACCATCGCATCGAAAACCACATCCATGCAGCCTTTAGTCGCTTTGGTGATGGCTTTTAACACATAACGGCTATTGCCCGGATTCAGCTGCCCGCATTGAACCGGTTCAGCCAGATCCACCGGCAAAACGGTCAGGCAGCCGGCAGTCTGGGTGGCGGCAGGCTTGGTGCTGTCAAACTCTTTTATCTGAAGCGGGAGACCTAATTGCTTGGCGCGTTCTTCCAGTAATTGCGGGCTGGCAATGGCGATGATTTCGCAGGACAAATCCTGCTGGGCGAGCTGAACGCAAAGATCGGGACCTATGCCTGCGGGTTCTCCGGGTGTTAATGCAATACGCGGTACGGGTAGCCTGGTTTTCATCTGGGAACTGAGCTAAAAAAAGAGTGATTTTACAGCATAACTACCGGAATTATTTTAAAAATGATGTTTAATCGATAAGAGAGCTAACCAAAGCAATTGATTTATCGATTCATATTTTCCATAAACATCAAAGTCATATACTATGAAAAAGAGTCCGGATTCATCGTTCGCACTTAATAAACGGAAACTGCAGAATATACAGCTTGGAAATGGCATAATTACCAACAAAAGTGTTAGACATCAAAACCTTGATGAAAAAGCTCAGCAGTAATTTTTGGTGAATTGATTTTTTATATAGGCGATGAAAATTCTGCCTGAGAGATGGCGGAGCGGACGGGGCTCGAACCCGCGACCACCGGCGTGACAGGCCGGTATTCTAACCAACTGAACTACCGCTCCGCAGTTCGAGCCGGGTATTCTATAAGATTACATCGCTCTGTCAAGCATAAAGACTCGAGCTTACAGCTTTCTTTTTACGCCGTAACACAAGCAGTTCAGAAATAGACTAAACTTAACAATAGCGGTATAAATATGTGCGCATATTAAATCGAGACAAAAAGACTAAAATGCGAGACTCCTGTCTTGATTTCCCCTATTGAAAATTAACCAAGCCCATGCAATGCATTATTTAATTTCCTTGTTCTTTTTCATTTTTCTATTAAATGTCGCTTCGGCGGATGATTTTGCCGACATAGTGTCGGCCCCAAAAAAACCAGCCCCCGTAGTCCAGCTGACATCTAAAGAACAGGCGTGGTTAGCGAATCACAAAAAGATCCGAATTGCTTTTGACGGTTCATTGCCACCTTATAGCTTCATCAATGACGCCGGACAGCTTGAAGGTATTGCGATCGAAGTCATGAGCACCCTGAGCAAACGCTTGGGCATTAAATTTGAAACCTATCCCAATACCAGCTGGAACAAAGTATACGAAGCTGCAGCCGCTCATAAAATTGACGTCGTCGCGACAATGGTCAATCGGCCGGATCGCAGACAGTGGTTTAACTTCACCCAACCCTATCTGATAAAAACTTTGGTTATCATGACCAAAAGAGATAACGTCTCAATTAAAAGCCAAAGCGATCTTGTCGGCAAAAAAGTCGCGATGGTTAAAGGCTATCAATTTGTTGACCGGATTATTAAAGAACTGCCCTCAGCCACGCCTTATTTTGTAAGCTCCATGCTGGATGGGTTAAAGACAGTCAGTACCGAAAAAGCAGATGCCGCCATTACTTTTATGGCTACAGCCGGTTATCTGCAAACAAAATATCTCCTGACTGACCTGAAAATTGCAGCTTTTTATGATCTTAATAGCGCCAATGACAGCATTAACGAAAGTATCGCCATACGTAATGACTGGCCGATTCTGGCGGACATTTTACAAAAAGCGCTGGTCACCATCAGTGAAGAAGAAATGCAGAATATCCATGCAAAATGGGTTCCCAGCATTAAATCCTCGATTGATTATGAACTGATTTGGGAAATTGTAACGGCCTTCATAAGTATATTGGTTTTATTGTTACTATGGATTGCGCGGGTTCGCAGACAAAACAAGAAAATCAAACTGTCAAAAACCGAAGTTCAGACCACCAACAAAATCCTGCAAGCATTAAAAAGCGACCTCGAACACCTGGTTGTAAAGCGCACCGCCGAGCTGAACTCCAGCGAACATAAATTTCGTAGCCTGGTTGAAAATCTGCGTAATGAATACTTCTTTTATCAACGCGATTGCGACGGCATATTCACTTATATCAGCCCATCAATAACCAATATACTCGGATACACTGTGGAGCAATTTATGGCTCATTACCATGAATACCTGACTGATAATCCAATGAATCTTAAAATTGATGAGTACGCCGAACCATACGATCAAGACCGGCAAAACCCACCTTACCAGTTAGAAATATACAGTGCGCAGAAAAATATCCATTGGCTTGAAGTGACAGACACCCCTGCTTATGATGAAGACAACAAATATATCGGTGTCGATGGCATTGTGCATGACATCACTTTACGCAAACAAGCTGATGATCGCTTAATCTGGCTATCCCATTACGATGAGTTAACCGGACTGGCTAATCGCCGGCTATTTGCCGATCAGCTCCAACATGTCATCAGTATGGCGCATCGTACCAACGTGTCGGTTTCACTTTTTTACCTGGACCTGGATCGCTTCAAGTTTGTTAACGACACGATGGGACACGCTATTGGTGACGAAGTACTAAAAGAAACAGCCATAAGAATTTCTTCAACTCTGCGCGATTCCGACATCGCCGCCCGGCTTGGCGGCGATGAATTCGCTCTATTATTACCGCAAACCGATGCTGACGGAGCGGCCCCGGTTGCTGAGAAAATCCTGAAAAAATTATGTGAACCTTATATTTTCGGTGATTTGGAATTTACGCTGGGCGGCAGTATCGGTATTGCGATTTACCCTCAAGATACCACCAATAGCGAAACCCTGGTTCACTTTGCCGATACCGCAATGTATCACGCAAAACAGGGAAAGCATGGCGTTTCTTTCTATTTCGAAAGCATGCAGAAAAAGAAAGCAGTCGGGCAATAAAAAGGATCGCGCCCACCAGCCAACAAGCTAAAAATTATTGGCCGACAACTTTGAGTGACAATCACGCCCTGCCCGATTCGTGGATAAATTACGCAAGTACGACGTAGAGTTGAGTTTTTTTTCGTTTGCTTAATTACGCAATTGCGTCATCAGCTCCTCTGCTAAGCCTCTTACTTCAACGCGGGTAATTATAACCAGTCGCCCAATACCATCATCGGAAGCTCTTACCGGCAGCCGCATTGCAGGATAAAGCCTTCCGACTGTTCCTTGCACCAGCAGCGGCTCATTTTGCTCAGGTGTGTAAACCATGCCTTTCAAGCGCACCAGTTGTTTAGAATAACGGGCCATCAGGTATTCCAACGCTGTTTGTAATCGCTCCCACGGTAGCGCTTGCTCAAGCTGCAAAGTGATGCTGCTAAAGCCGTGATCGGGTAAATCGGTCAGTTCAGCATCACGCAGTCGCCGTAGCTTCTTCGGACAATTAAGAAGTGCCTCAGGGTCAAGCTCACCTTGCACAGCAATCAGCCGGGGTGCCGCGGGAGCAAGACTCAGCAAGCGTGCGTCCAGCTTTGCAATTGCTTCAGCTGTCGCTAAGTCGGTTTGCGTCATTACTACTGTATCTGCCCAGGCAATTTGCGCTTGGACTTCAGGGAAAGAGTCGAACTGATCTGTATCCATGGTCGCTGAAACCGTGACGATAACGCCTTGCAAGCTATAACGCGCAGCCAACCAGCGTTCCCTTAACAAAATATCCAGCACCGGTTCAGGATTGGCAACGCCGCTGGTTTCGATAATCACCCGCTCGAAAAGTTTATCCCCGGAATCCCACGCCATGCGTAGATTTTTAAGCAAGGGCGTTAACGATCCGCGCACCTGACAGCACAAGCAACCCCCAACCAAGGTCGATAAAGGCACCTTGTGCTCGCGCAGTAATTGTTGATCAATTGGTGTGGCGCCGAATTCATTGATGATGACGGCAGATTTAGGCGCATGATTCAATAAACGATTCAGTAAAGTAGTCTTTCCGCTACCAAGAAAACCGCTGATGATGAATACAGGGATACGCTCAATGGCTTTAGCGGATGGGGACAAGTTGTAATGATTCATGTTGTGTATTAATGAGCTTTGTAGATGCTGTGTTTGGCAAAAAAGGTTCGGTTGATACTTCAATATGTAATGGCGTAAACCGTTATATGACAAGTAGAAAGACAAAATTGCATGGGCCTTTTGATCTTAGAAATGAGCTTACACAGAGTGGAAGCAGGTACATAAGAATGGCCCCAATATTACAATTATTATCGTCTTTTTAATTCTGAGCCGGAGGCCAATTTGAAAAAACTCATTTACTTCCTTATGCCGCGCTCCTAATTTACTCAAAAACCTAGCTTCATATAAAACTGGGCCAAAATTGGTGTCAATATTTTAGATCTAAGTTGAGAAAACATCCGCCGCATCAGCTGGCCATAAACCGATATTGCCACGCCACCTTCCCTCACTTTGTTCCCTATATCTTGATTTAGTAACTCACCCTAAACCCTATCTCCGCGCCGCGCCCCGGTTCCGGCGCAAAGTTACGCAAATACGAGGTGGAGTTACGGATATTCTCATTCAGCAGGTTATTGGCCTTGGCAAACACCATCACATCGGTATCGTGCAAATCCAGGACTTGATATTGCGTGCCGAGACTCAGCAGCAGATAGCCGGGCGTCGCAGTATCGTTGTCGCCCGCATGAGTCTGGGCTTCGCCGCGCGTCAGGCGCAGATTGGTATTCCACTCGCCTTTAGTGTGATCAATCTGAAAGCCGAAACGCAACGGCGGCATGCGCGGTACATCGGCACCATTAACGAATTGACCGCGGGTAAAATCGCTGAACAGCGTTAAATCAACCGCTCCGAGCCGGTTTTGCAGTAACGGAAAAACCAGCTTGCTTTCGTAGCCCATGAAGGTGGCGTCGGCTTGGCGGGTTTCGACGACGGGCGCACCGTCTATGAATTCGCCATTACGCTGCTGGTAAATATAATCGCCCGCCCAATTATGGAATAAATCAAGCTGGGCTCTGACCCAGTCCGATTTGAATTTATAACCCAAATCCAGGTTGTAGGAGGTTTCTTCGCGCAGATTGATATTGCCGATTTCAAAGCTGCGGGTGGCGTCATGAAAACCGTTCGTCAGCAGCTCCTGTACTTGCGGCGCACGTTGCGAGCGGGTTATCGCAAGATTGAGGCTGTTGCTGTCATTGATTTTCCACACGCTGGAAGCGGAAGCACTGACCGGCACATAATTAAGACTGGAAAGCCCTTGCGGGTCCAGCGTCGTGTCTTCAACCCGGATACCGAGCTGGTTGGCAAATGCCCCGATATTGAATGATTCCACGGCAAAGACACCGTAACTGTTGCTTAGCGTTTGCGGCACAATCACTTCGCTGGAGGCCTTGTCAATTGCCGCAAAATCTCCGGCAATGGCTTGAAAACCAACCATGCCCCGGAATACCCCAAGGAGGGAGCGTGGTGGCCAAAGTATACACAATTCGTTTTTCAGATTTCACTGATGCTGTGTCCGACTTTCAATCGCAACGCCTCATCGCTCAAAGGTTGATGATTGCCTCGACCCACAATGTCCTGGAGACCCGTATAGGGTGCAGCTCACGAAACGGAAAAAATCGTATTCTAAAGCTATCTCACCTCAGATAAGAGCGAAGTACTCCCACCAACTGTTCCAAATCCTCGCTCCGCTGCTGTGGGGAAAGATCATCCGCGCCAAGGTGCTCGCGAAGGTGCCCTTCTAGCACTTCAGTCATCAGTCCGTTAACTGCGCCCCGAATTGCGGCGATTTGCTGAAGAACCGCTGCACACTCCGATTCTCGCTCTAGCGCCTTTTCCAGCGCCTCAGCCTGCCCTTTAATACGGCGCACACGTGTCAACAATTGTTTCTTGGATTTGATCGTATGGGCCATGTCGTCTCTTTTGATTGCATGAAAATATACTGGGGTATAGTATATATTTTATTTAACCCAAGGACTCTATTAAATGCAATCCTCAGCTTCTGTTGACAACTGGCGTCACTCTCACGTTTTTGACGAGGGCAACCCTCTGGCGGAAAGAAACACGTGCTGGGCCGTGGTATTAACCGCGGTGATGATGGTGGCGGAGATCGTCGGCGGTTTGATGTTCAACTCAATGGCGTTGTTGGCTGATGGCTGGCACATGAGTTCGCACGCCTTGGCGCTCGGTCTGTCGGTGCTCGCTTATGGTGCAGCTCGCCGCTTTGCCCACGATGTGCGGTTCGCTTTTGGTACTTGGAAGATTGAGGTGCTGGGCGGCTATACCAGCGCGGTTTTCCTGGTTGGAGTTGCAGGGTTGATGCTGTACCAGTCTGTTGAGCGTCTGTTCTCACCGTCGCCGATTCATTATGACCAAGCCATCTCGATTGCGATGGTCGGCCTGCTAATTAATCTTGCTTGTGCGTGGCTACTCAAGGATAGTCACAGCCATCACCACGGTCATCACGAGCATGACAGTCATCACCATCACGACCTGAACCTGCGTTCCGCGTATCTGCACGTTTTGGCTGACGCAGCTACCTCTATGCTCGCGATACTGGCGCTGATCGGCGGCAAATTTTTGGGGGCCAATTGGCTTGACCCGGTCATGGGTATTGTTGGTGCAGGCTTGGTCGCAATATGGGCTTATGGGTTGCTGCGTGATACCGGACGCGTATTACTCGATGCCGAGATGAACGCCCCTGTGGTGGCAGAAATCCGAGAAGTCATCGACGCAAGCCCAATCAAGGCCGATATCACTGATCTGCACGTATGGCGTGTTGGTAAGGGCAAGTACGCGAGCATCCTTTCGCTCGCCGTCACGGATGCCGCAGAGCCGGATGACTTCAGGCGACAACTCAGCATTCACGAAGAACTAGTGCATGTCACTGTTGAAGTCAATCTACTCCGAGGATAGTCAAGCACGTTGACAATCGACTGCGTGCCAATTTAGGCTATGCCTCAACCAAGCGGCAGGCATGAGGCTCAGACCGCGTAAGATTAGAATTCTTTCGTCATTGTCCGACGCATTCTCTGTCAGGTTTTAAACTTCCAGCTAACAGATTAGCTGTTAGTGAATGGTCAAGTCACAAATTATTACTACGTAATTGTGCCATCAGCTCTTCAGCTAAATCTTTTACGCCACCCTGGGTAATAATAACCAGTCGTCCAATGCCATCATCAGAAGTTCTTACCGGTAGCCGCGTTGCAGGATAAAGCCTTCCGGCGGCTCCCTGCACCAGTAAGGGTTGATTTTGCCCAGGTGTGTAAACCATGCCTTTTAAGCGGATGAGCTGTTTAGGATAATGAACAATCAGGTATTCCAACGCTTTCTGTATGCGTTCCCACGGTATCGGATGCTCAAGTTGCAAGGCGATACTGCTAAAACCGTGATCGGGTAAATCGGTCAGCTCAGTATCACGCAGTCGCCGAAATTTCTTCGGAAAGTTGAGTAGTGCACTGTGGTCAAGCTCGCCTTGCACAGCGGTCAACCGGGTTGCAGCGGGGGCTAATTGATCCAGTCGCGCACTAATTCGTTCAATTTGTTGATCTGTTGCTAAATCAGTTTGAGTCATTACCACGGTGTCTGCCCAGGCACAAGCAGCTTGTGCTTCAGGAAAATAATCAAAATAATCTTCATCCATAACCGCTGAAACGGTAGTAATAACGCCTTGTAAACTATAACGCTTAGCTATCCAACGCTCCCTTAACAAAATATCCAGCACCGGCTCAGGATTGGCAACGCCGCTGGTTTCGATAATCACCCGCTCGAAAGGCTTATCCCCGGAATCCCAAGCCATGCGCAGATTTTTAAGCAAGGGCGTTAACGAACCGCGTACTTGGCAACATAAACAACCGCCAACCAAGGTCGATAAAGGTACTTTATGCTCGCGCAATAATTGTTGGTCGATCGGGGTGGTACCGAATTCATTGATAATCACGGCGGATTTGGGCGCATGACTCAATAAACGATTCAATAACGTGGTTTTTCCGCTGCCGAGAAAACCGCTGATGATGAATACGGGTATACGTTCAATAGCGTTAGCAGATGAGGACAAACTGTAATTTTTCATCGTTTGTTTATTAGCGCTTGAGGATTTTGGTTTTTGTCAGCAAGGCATGCGAAGGCTTCTTCCAACGTTAAGTGCTCCTGTTGTCCACCGTTCAACCAGCGTAATGTAAGCGATTCTTCATTCACTTCGCGCTTGCCTACAATAATCAGCAGTGGAATTTTAGCCAGGGTGTGCTCCCGGACCTTGTAGCCTATTTTTTCATTACGCAGATCCGTTTCGCTGCTCAACCCTTGCAAGCGTAACCGTTCGCAGACTTCGGCAGCATAGTCGTCTCCTTGCGTAGTCACTGACGCGACAACGGCTTGAAGAGGCGCAAACCAAAACGGCAGCCATCCTGCGTAGTGTTCCAGCAGAATACCGGTGAAACGTTCCAGCGAACCAAACAACGCCCGATGTAACATAACCGGCACGTGTTTATGTCCCTCTTCGTCGATGTAATAAGCGCCTAAGCGTTCCGGCAGATTTAAATCGACCTGCAAGGTACCGCATTGCCAGTCGCGGCCAATCGCGTCACGCAGGACGAACTCAAGTTTCGGCCCATAAAAAGCGCCTTCCCCCGGATTGTGCGTATAGGGCAAACCGCTGGCTTCAATGGCTAACCGCAACGCTTGTTCGGACTGGTCCCAGACGGCATCGCTACCCACTCGTTGTAGGGGGCGGTCCGAAAATTTAATGCGGATGTCGTCGAAACCGAAATCACGGTAAATACTTAAAATTAACTCGCAAATCTTCAGGCTTTCATCCGTGATCTGTTTTCCGGTACAGAAAATATGCGCGTCATCCTGGGTAAAAGCGCGTACGCGCATTAATCCATGCAATGAACCGGAAGGTTCGTAACGATGCACCTTACCAAACTCGGCCAGACGGAGGGGGAGCTGCCGGTAACTCCGTAGCCCTTGCTTGAACACCTGGACCCCGCCGGGGCAATTCATCGGCTTAAGCGCATAGATGCGGTCGTCCCCGGTTTGCATGGTAAACATGTTGTCACCGAATTTCTCCCAGTGACCGGAAGCTTCCCATAAGGAAATATCCATGATGTCCGGCGTATTGATCTCCTCATAGCCTGATGCCGTCTGGCGTTGGCGCAGGTAATCGATTAAACGCTGAAACAAGCGCCAACCTTTGGCATGCCAAAATACCGCGCCGGGCGCCTGCTCTTGAAAGTGGAACAAATCCATCTCACGTCCCAATCGCCGGTGATCGCGACGTTCGGCTTCTTCTAAGTGCTGAAGGTAGCGATCAAGATCGGCGCGCGTCGTCCACACTGTGCCAGTGATCCGTTGCAGCATCGGTTTGCTCTGGTCGCCCCTCCAGTAAGCTCCGGCGACTTTCAATAATTTGAACGCCTTTCCCACCTGCCCGGTGTTTTCCAGATGCGGGCCACGGCAAAGATCGAGAAAACCGCCTTGCCGGTAAACCGAAATCGTCTCGCCCTCAGGAATATTTTGAATCAGTTCCAACTTGAAACGTTCATTGACGGCGGTGAAATGCGCAATAGCCTGCGCTCGGCTCCATTCCTCACGTATGACCGGTTCGGCGCGATCAACGATTTCCTGCATGCGCATTTCAATTTGGACGAGATCATCGGGCATGAACGCCTCGGCAAGGGCAAAATCGTAATAAAAGCCGTTCTCGGTAGCCGGACCGATAGCGACTTGCGCTGTAGGATAAAGCTCTTTGACCGCTTCGGCCATCAGGTGCGCCGCATCGTGACGCAGGAGTTCAAGATAAACGTCTTTTTCTCCCTCTTTGGAAGTAATAGAAAGGTTGTTTGACAGATTCATGATTAATGGTTGTAACGGCATTTATTTTGTTTATCCATAACAGGCGGTTTAGATTGTCGCTGGTGCGGCAAGATAAGGCTGTCCGGCATCATGGCTGACAAAGCGCTCACTATCGGCCTGCCTGAAACTGACATCCGCCACCTTGAAATTATCCAGGCTCAGGTTATAAAAGCGGTCGTAGTAGGCCTGTAGTTCGCGTTTGATGTGTGGCTCGAAGCTCACCTGGATCATTTGCGTGGCGCCGTTACGGCGCTGCTGTACATCGCCGTTTTTTACCACCAATTCCCCATTTTTAAAGACCAGGTCGGCAGCGCTGAACATGGCTTCCTGATCGACTTGCGGGGTGTACACCGCAATATCGGCAATGGCGCCGGGCTGCAAATGGCCTCTATCCTTCAAACCCAACATACGCGCCGCAGCGGTTCGGGTCATGACGGCAATGTCATATAACGAAAACTCTTTTTTCAAATCTTTTAACAAACTCATGGCGACCGCTTCAGGATGCAATTGGTCCATACATTCCAGACGAAAATCATAATCCATTAACAGCCGGATCAAATGCGGGTAGCGCGTAAACGGCCCGCCGTTGGGATGATCGGTGGTGAAAAACAAGCGCCACGGGTCTTCGGCCAGCAAAAAGATTTCTAAGCCGATCAGCCATTGCAGGCTGTTAACAAAACTTTGTTGCTGATAACGGTACGGAACAGCGCCGCCGCTGCCTTCGCATTCGGCATCCCACATCACCCATTTATTGGGCGTCGCATCGTTACGACGGCTGTATTGGGCAATCACATCGCCGGAAATGGTCACGGTCTGTCCAAACAACACTTGGCCGACATCCATCGTGATATTACGATGTTGATTAAAACCGTCGATTAATTTGGCCGCCGCCGATGAAAAAACCCGGCCGCCTTCGCTGCCATAGCCGTAGAACTGGATATGCGCCAAATGCATCGGCAAGCCTTGCGCGGCTTCCATGGTGGCGATAGCGGTATCGACATTGCCGGGAATGCCCAGGTTATTGCAATGCACATGCACCGGGTGCGGCAGATGAATGTCGCACGCCGCGCGTTGCAGCGTCTGCAAAATCTGCCGGGAGCTGACCCCGTAATCCGGCACCACATCATCCAACGCAAAACTGCGCACATTCGATTTAAAGGCGTTGGCGCCGCCGGCATTAATCACCTTTAAACCCAAACAGCGGGTCGCCTGTAAAGTCCAGGCCACATAATCGTTGACTTGGTTTTGACTAGCCTTAGCGCGCAGCAGCCGCAACAGGAAATCATCGTTACCGAGAATGGCCAAACCCGCGGTATCGATGATCGGAATATCGGCCATCTGTAAATGGGCATCCAGAGCATTAGCGGGCAATACCGCCGGTTCAACGACGGTCGTGTAACCCATTTGCGCGTAGCGATAGCCGGTTTCGGTGGTTGACCAACGCGCCGTACTAAACGCGTGGCCCAACTTGCGGGCCATGTAATTGCGGTGCTGTTCGGGCAGTAACAAGCGCGCGGTGTTAACGTTGCCGCCGGCAATGTGGCTATGAATATCGATCGCTCCGGCCATGACGACCTTGCCGGAAACATCATAATCGACATCAATCGCTACGTCTGAATCGGGCTTGGAAACAATCGCGCCATCGCGGATAAACAGGTCCTGAACGGTGCCGTTCAGGCCTTGGGCGGGATCGAAAACTTGCCCACCTGTTAAACGCGTCAACATCTCAAATGATCCTGCAACTTTCCAGCGCTTCGTGTATGGCCTGTTTGGGCAGATTACGCCCGATAAAGACCAAGGTTGACCGGCGAATTTCATCGGCCGCCCAAGGCACGCCGATACTGTCTGCCAGCAGCATGTGCACGCCCTGGTAAATCACTTTGCGATCGCAGCCCGCTATATGAACAATGCCTTTATAGCGCAATAAATCATTGCCGAAATCCCTGACCATGATGTCGATAAAGGCGATCATTTTGGCCGCATCGAAAGCTTTGTCGGTGCGGTATACGAAAGACGCGATACCGGCATCGTGTTCATGGCTGACATCTTCCAGAAAATCGGGCTCGATTTCCAGAATGGCATTGAGATTGAAACCGCGTATGTCAAGAATTTCACTGATGTCGGTTTCGCCAAAATGGGCATGAGCGATAGGCGCGCGGGCGTTAATCGCGCGTAATCGCGCTTCCAATGCAGTGAGTTCTTCCGGCGTGATCAAGTCGGTTTTGGATAACAACAAGCGGTCCGCAAAGCCGACCTGCTCTTCCGCTTCATGGCATTCAGCAAGCTGTTTGAGTGCGTGTTTGGCATCAACGACGGTAATAATTGCATCGAGCACATAATATTCGCCAATATCCTGTTCGACAAAAAACGTTTGCGCGACAGGAGCGGGGTCCGCAAGCCCGGTGGTTTCGATAATGACCCGCTCAAAGTGCAGAGCCACTTTCTCCCGTTTTTCGGCCAACTCGCCCAAAATCCGCACCAAATCGCCGCGCACGGTACAACAAATGCAGCCGTTGTTCATTTCGACGATCTGCTCGTCACCCTGAATCAGCAGGTCGTTATCGATACCTTCTTCGCCGAATTCATTTTCGATGACGGCAATGCGGCGGCCATGTTCCTCGGACAGGATGCGATTTAACAGCGTCGTTTTTCCTGCGCCTAAAAAACCGGTCAAAATGGTGACCGGAACAGGTGTGGAGCGGTTGGAATCAGGCATGGATTATCCTCTCGGTTATAAAAAATGAAGTTTGCATAACAAACTCAGCCAAAATCCAGCGTCAATAACAAACGCTTGGGTGAATTGGGCATCAACTTTGGCGAGCGATGTATCGCGCCATGCTGTTCATTGCCTTCCCAATGACGGCCTTTCAGCAAGCCGATTGCATAAGGCGGCATCTTGTGGATCGCGTTATCATCCAAAATCAAGCCTGAGAGTTCGTCGCTTAAGCCGCCTGAACCGCTGCCCAATTTACGCCGGTCGGCATAAGCATCTTCCAGCCATTCGGTGCCGACGCCGCCGTAAGTGCACACCAGGCGGCAGGTCACCGAATCGACATGAAATTTTGGACACATGGCATGATCCAAGGTATGCAAACGCAAGCCGACACGTTTCAACTCGAATAAATCGCAATAAAGCGCGGTTAAAGCGGCCACATCTTTGCAAAATTCCCGGTAACCCGGTAAATGTCCTGTCTGAGGCAGCAGGCTAAAGAAATCGAATGACGCAAAATCAATGCTTTCAACAAAGCTGACCGGGTTGGAGAGTTTTAACAAATGCTCGACAAAGCTGTTCAGCTCGTTATCGACTTGACGCTCTATCAGGCAAAGATTGATACCGGGTTGATAGATTTGGGCCGAATCGGCCACGTCATCGGACAGGTAAGCTTGAGAATAAAGCGGCGTGATTAAATGTTGTGCGCTGGCAACCATGTTTGTCCTCATTGATTGAATAAAAAACGTTCCAGAATAATAATTGACTGCATGAAGCCGATACCGAATGCGAAGATCGTCGTTTGTCCAAACAGATGGGGTAATGTTGAATGTTCGTGCAAAGCGGGAATCATGTCGGTGGCGGCAATATAGATAAATCCGCCGGCGGCAATCGGCAGTAAAAACACTAAGGACGATTCCGCCACTTGACTGAACAACAAGGTAAATACGGCGCCGACGACAACCGTCAGCGAACAATAAAAGTTATAAAGAACCGCTTTGGCCGGTGGGTATCCGCCATAAACCAGTGCGCCGACATCGCCGATTTCCTGGGGAATTTCATGGGCGATGATGGCCAAGGTCGTGGTAAAGCCTAATACCGGGTTCACTAAAAAACTGCCCACAATCAAGATGCCGTCGACAAAGTTATGGATCGCGTCGCCCATTAAGTTCATCTTTGCGATGGGTTTGATGTACCCGGATTGTTCCGATATATCAATGTGATGGTCATGCCGCCAACGCACCACTTTTTCCAGTATAAAAAAGATAAAGACACCGGCGAGGGTTAACAAACATACCGTTGAAACCGAGCCCTGCCGGTTTACCGCATCGGGAATTAAATGAATAAAGGCGTCGCCCAATAACACGCCGACCGCCAAGGCGACCAGATAAGGAATAATCCGTTTTAATTGTTCCGCCCCGACCCATAAGGCGAACATGCCGCTCATTGAGGTAAGACTGACCAGAAAGCTTGCGCCGATAGCGCCCGCAACGACTTCAAATGAAAGATTCATTATTGAGAAATTTTTTTGGATCAATTTGCTGGTGCGAACCGTAAATGAATTCGGCAATAGCGTTTGGCAGCAGATGCAGTAACGCATCCGCCAGTAACACACCAAGCACTAAAGCGATTAAATTCGACACAATGCGTTTTAAACGCTTGTCCTTAAGCCACAGCGACAACAAGCCCAAGCTGATTAACAGACCGACACCGACTGCATGAATAGTGCGATCAAGACTGTTCATCAGCCAACCATTGCGGAAAATTATCCGGGTAGGTTTTCCAAGTCTCTTTACCGGCAGAAAGCTCGTCATCAGTCAACAAACACTGGTCCAATTCCCGGCGCGCTTTATCAACATTGATGTTTTGACCGATAAAGACCAGTTCTTGCCGGCAATCGCCAAAAGGGGCTTGCCAGTTAGCACGAATATCCGCGACATAATTTTCAGGCCATTCCGATTCAGGCACCGACGCCCACCAGCGCCCGGCGCAGCCATGTTGCATGGTGCCGCCGGCTTGCGACCAGTTGCCCACCCATTCAGGCCGCGAAGCCAGCCAAAAAAAACCTTTGGATCGCAGCAAAGTACCGTTATTCCAATCCGCACGATGCAGATAATCGAAAAAACGCTCGGGATGAAACGGCTTGCGGGCGGCGTAAACAAAACTGGCGATGCCGTATTCCTCGGTCTCGGGTTTATGAGTACCGCGCATTTCTTGCAGCCAGCCCGGCGCCTGTTCCGCCTGTTCGAAATTGAAGCGTCCGGTATTGATGATTTTACGAAGAGGCGCTTGCCCCATGACCATCGGGATGATCTCGGCATCGCGATTCAGGGTATTTAGAATGGCTATTAAATTAGCCAGCTCGTCGCTGCATACCAAATCGGCTTTTGAAATCAGAATCACGTTACTGAATTCCACCTGCTCCACCAGCAAATCGGCGATATTGCGTTCATCCTCGTCGCCCAGCTCGGCATGGATGTCTTTCAGCGATTGCGCCTCTAAATAATCGCGCATGAAATTGACCGCATCGACCACCGTCACCAGAGTGTCCAGTTTAGAAATGTCCGACAAACTCACGCCGTCTTCATCCCTAAAGGTAAAGGTTTCGGCAATCGGCATGGGTTCAGCGATGCCGGTGGATTCAATCAACAAATAATCAAAACGGCCTTCTTTGGCTAATTGTCCGACTTCCACCAGCAAGTCTTCACGCAATGTGCAGCAGATGCAGCCATTGCTCATTTCAACGAGTTTTTCTTCGGCCCGATTGAGCGCAACCTCGTTTTTGACGAGCGCCGCGTCGATATTGATTTCACTCATGTCATTGACAATCACGGCTATTTTTAAGCCCTCGCGGTTGGCGAGAATGTGATTGAGCAGCGTGGTTTTACCCGCCCCTAAAAAGCCGGACAGAACAGTTACCGGTAAACGTTTTTCAGTCATAAATAGCCTGTGAGATCGTGCTTATACTGCTGTTGGCCGACTTTTCTTGCTCAGCCAAATAATTAGCCCGTTTTATTAAAAACGATACCGTGTAAGGCGCGGCCCAAGTGTTCTTTTTGTGTCCAGGGATTACGCCGGATTGATAGATTTTTGACACATTCATTAGTAATTCACCCTAAAGCCTATTTCCGCGCCGCGCCCCGGCTCCGGCGCAAAGTTGCGCAAGTACGAGGTGGAGTTGCGGATATTTTCATTTAAAAGATTATTGGCTTTGGCAAACACCATCACATCGGCATCGTGCAAATCCAGGACTTGATATTGCGTGCCGAGACTCAGCAGCATATAGCCGGGCGTCGCGGTATCGTTATCGCCCGCATGAGTCTGGGCTTCGCCGCGTGTTAGGCGCAGATTGGTATTCCAATTACCTTTGGTGTGGTCAAGCTGAAAGCCGAAACGCAACGGCGGCATGCGCGGTACATCGGCACCATTAACGAATTGACCGCGGGTAAAATCGCTGAACAGCGTTAAATCAACCGCTCCGAGCCGGTTTTGCAGTAACGGAAAAACCAGCTTGCTTTCGTAGCCCATGAAGGTGGCGTCGGCTTGGCGGGTTTCGACGACGGGCGCACCGTCTATGAATTCGCCATTACGCTGCTGGTAAATATAATCGCCCGCCCAATTATGGAATAAATCAAGCTGGGCTCTGACCCAGTCCGATTTGAATTTATAACCCAAATCCAGGTTGTAGGAGGTTTCTTCGCGCAGATTGATATTGCCGATTTCAAAGCTGCGGGTGGCGTCATGAAAACCGTTCGTCAGCAGCTCCTGTACTTGCGGCGCACGTTGCGAGCGGGTTATCGCAAGATTGAGGCTGTTGCTGTCATTGATTTTCCACACGCTGGAAGCGGAAGCACTGACCGGCACATAATTAAGACTGGAAAGCCCTTGCGGGTCCAGCGTCGTGTCTTCAACCCGGATACCGAGCTGGTTGGCAAATACCCCAATATTGAACGATTCAACCGCAAAGACACCGTAACTGTTGCTTAGCGTTTGCGGCACAATCACTTCGCTGGAGGCCTTGTCAATTGCCGCAAAATCTCCGGCAATGGCTTGAAAACCAACCATGCCGCGAAATACCCCCAAAGGGTTGTGAGTCAGCTCCAGGCGGCTTTCGTAAGTTTTATTGGTAAAAAACGCGCCGGGCTCGCCATCGGCAATTTCGGTATGTTGATAGTCGGTATAGCCCAGCTTCATGCGCAGGGATTCGGCGAACTTAAACGGGTTTTTCAACTCGCTTTTGAAGTCATATTTGCTTTGTTTCAGATCGATACGGGTAATCTCGCCGCCGGAACCGTCCGGTGCAATGCCGTAGTTATTTTCCAGGCGGTTGATGGAGACCCCGGCAAAGCCCGGATCGCCTATCAGGGAAACGCCGGCCGAGCCGCTGATCGCGTGAGCGGAGGTATTGTTGATGTAGCCTTTGGTATTTTGAATAACATCCAGTGTCGGATCGGTCGCTTGGGCCGCATTGACATCGATAGCCGAGCCGCCGATATCGAGATTATTGCGATTGCGATAAAAGCCGTCCAGGTGATAAGCCAGGTTACTTTTGCCGCCTTCTATTTTCATGACTGTGGAGGTTTCGTCGGAAACCGAGTCGAAACGCTGCTCAAGCGCACCACCCAGCAATTTGTCAGGGAGCTTGCCCGGAATCCGGTTATCGATCACATTGACCACGCCGCCGATCGCACCGCTGCCGTACAGTAAAGTGGCAGGGCCGCGCAACACTTCGATGCGCTCCGCCAGCAGCGGCTCGACGCTGGTCGCATGATCAGGGCTTATCGCCGAAGCGTCATTGCTGCCGATGCCGTTGTTCAACACCCGCACACGCGGCCCGCTTTGACCGCGAATGACCGGCGTGCCGACACCCGGTCCGAAGGATTGGCTGGTAATACCCAGTTCGTTTTTCAGCGTTTCACCGATGCTGTGGCCGACTTTCAAACGCAACTCCTCATTGCTCAGAACGGTGACCGGAACCGCGGATTCAGAGGCTTTGTCTTGTAACGGCGCGGTGACGACCACTTCTTCTAGTTGCTGTATATCCTCTTCGACTGCATAAACGGCTGTTGGTACTACCGCAGCCGTCGATAGGAAGAAAAAAGCAGAGATTTTTTTGTTCATAAAATGCCCAAGATATTAAATTGAAAACTTAAGGTCACCATTCCAATAAACTCATTAATCAGCCCTGGCGCTGAGTGAAGTTGGAATGGCATTTTGCATAAAAAGATATGTTATAACATAACACATTGCAACCATTATTTTCTTTTTAACAAGATCTTCATTCGGGGCATCGTGGAAATGACAGCTGTCAAGCTAAGCCGGGGCATCATGTGGAGTGCAAGCCCTGCTTGGCAGAACTCCTGATTTGCTGATCGTCTTGGCTGACAGCCTCGACGAGTCAGCCGTCTTGCTCGTCGTAAAGCGCTACACATTTAGTGCAGATACCGTGAATTTCTATGGCTTTACTGTGCACGATGAAACCGGCTTGATCTAGCTCTTGCGACAAAGCTTGCATGACTTCTGTGGCGGGACGTTCCTCGACTTCATTACAGTGCTTGCAGATTAACAGTAATTGCTCATGCTGGTGGCCGGAGCTACTGCAACCGACAAAAGCATTGAGGCTTTCCACACGGTGGATCAGGCCTTGCTCAATCAAAAAATCCAATGCACGGTAAATCGTCGCGGGTTTTGCGGCAGATTGCAGGGGTTTGATACGGTCCAACAACTCATAAGCTTTAACGGCTTTATGGCTTTCCCAAATCAGTTCCAACACTTGATGGCGGATAGGCGTCAATTGTACGCCGCGAACCACGCACAAATGCTCGGCGGTACCTAAGGCCTCGCTGACGCATTTTTGATGATCGTGTTCAGAAGAATGGAGAGGATTAGCGCTTACTTCGACAGGTGTATTCATTGCAAAAAACGTTTATCTAAAATCGAATGTTACATTATAACCTTCATCAAGGTGTTCGCAATTTGCTGTCAAATGAGCCAAGGCTGGACAAGGATAAGTGGGCAATAGCTTTCTTTGCGTTCACCCAACAATTTACATTATCAACGCCCTGCAAGTCCTAAACGAGGTGTCCCCACAAATCATATTCGTCCGCTTCTTCCAGCTCGACATCGACAAAATCGCCGACTTTAAGATGCGTCGCACCATCGATGAATACTTGCCCATCAATTTCCGGTGCATCGGCCTTGCTTCTTGCCACCGCACCTTCTTCGACCACTTCATCGATCAATACCGTTTCGATCCTGCCGACCCGTCTTTGCAAGCGCTCGGCGCTGATTTCAGCCTGATGCGCCATAAACCGCGCCAAACGCTCTTGTTTGACTTCTTCCGGTATCTGGTCGGGCAAATCATTGGCGACTGCGCCTTTTACCGGCGAATAGGCGAAGCAGCCGACTCTATCCATTTGCGCTTCGCTCATAAAGTCCAGCAACTGTTCGAATTCCTGCTCGGTTTCTCCCGGAAAGCCGACGATAAAAGTGCTGCGCAAGGTAATATCGGGACAGATTTCACGCCATGCTTTAATGCGTTCCAGATTATTCTCGCTGGCAGCCGGACGTTTCATTAACTTAAGAATACGGCTGTTGGCATGTTGAAACGGTATGTCCAGATAAGGCAGGATTTTACCCTCGGCCATTAGCGGGATCACTTCATCTACATGCGGATACGGGTAAACGTAATGCATCCTGACCCAGATGCCTAAATCGCCCAGCGCCTCGGCTAAATCGTAAAAACGGGTTCTAACCGAACGGCCTTTCCAATCCCGGCTCTGATACTTTAAATCCAGGCCGTAGGCGCTGGTATCCTGAGAAACTACAAGCAATTCCTTTACACCGGCATTGGTCAGGCGTTCGGCTTCCAGCATCACGTCATCAACCGGTCTGCTGACCAGGTCGCCGCGCATAGAAGGAATGATGCAGAAGGTACAGCGATGATTGCAGCCTTCGGAAATTTTCAAATAGGCATAATGCCTGGGCGTCAGTTTGATGCCTTGCGGCGGCACCAGACTGATAAATGGGTCATGCGGTGGCGGTAAGTGTTCATGCACAGCGGCTACAACCTCTTCCAGGGCATGGGCGCCGGTCACTTTTAAGACTTGCGGATGACGCTCCCTGATTTCGGCTTCCCTGGAACCTAAACAGCCAGTAACGATGACTTTGCCGTTTTGAGCCAGCGCCTCGCCGATGCTGTCCAGCGATTCTTCCACCGCCGCATCAATAAAACCGCAGGTATTCACCACGACCAGATCGGCGTTCTGATAAGTCGGAGATATGGTGTAGCCCTCTGAACGTAGCTTGGTTAAAATTCTTTCGCTATCGACCAGGGCTTTGGGGCAACCCAAACTAATAAAACCAATTTGTGGAGCAGTCATTTAAATCTCAGATAATGTTAAAGCGCGTTAGTTTATAGGAGTGACTACTCAAATAAAAATTTAAAAGATATTCACCACGAAGACACGAAGGACACGAAGAGACAAAACTTCGTGTCTTCGTGGGGAGTAAAATAACTGCTAAGTCTTTTCCTTAATCGCACTAGGATGACGAATTAACATGGACAAATGCCCTGCCCTTTTACTCAGCCAGCCGCGCACTTCGATGGTTTTGCCCAAATAGTCATTAACATTGGGAAATAAATCCAGCCATTTGCTTTCGATACGCGCCTCGAATGTATCGGAAAATTCCAAATAAACCGACTTTCGGGTTGTGTGCATATTAATCACCTTACCGACCAGACGCGTCCAGCCCTGGTGCCCGTCTTCGGTAAGATTGCCTATCGGTGTTGTGGCATATTCCGGCCGTCCCCAAATACCGAGCCTGGCTTGTTCCGCCTGATCCTGAGCCTTAACTAGTTCATTGACATAGTGCAGCTCAAGCGGATAGATACTGATTGCGGCCAAACCTGCGGCAACCAGTTGCAAATTAATATGCTCTTTTTTTTCGGTGAACAAATGTGCCAGCGTTCTGCCGTATTTATCGGTTTTTTCCGTACCTGTTTCGAGCCGGACTTTGGTGTTTTTCAGCTTATCGGCCAACCAACGCTTAGCTTCATCTCCTCCCGCATCGGCCTGTTTATCCCTGTGTTGAACCTCCGGCGTATTGATGCCCAAAAGCCGGATTTTACGACCATCCTCCAGAACCACGGTATCGCCATCAAAAATCGTCTTGACCCCGTAAAAATCATAGCCCGGCTTGATATCGATTTTTTTCGCATCGGCAGCCGGGCGATCGGAAAAATGCTTGCTGCCGTTCGCATCCTGCCATTCGTAAATTTCAGCGTTAGCCCAGCCGGGCAAACATAATAATAAAATCAGTAAAACTCTCATGATATTGGCCTTATCTTTTTACTCAAGGTGTATTCCAGATTGTTATTGAGGCTGCTAGTATCCAAGCACTGCATTCATGCTTATGCCTTTACCGATTGAATGACTTACATATAGACCTGATAAGCATTGCCTCTTTCGTCGACAAAGCCGGGCTTATCCTGCTCCTACATTCCGGCAATACCGGCTTCAGAGCAGAAAAGGCAAAACAAAATCCCGTTTAAAAATACAGATGTTGATAGCGTTTTCGGATACGTAAACGGTTTACACTGTTAACTTTCTGATTGATAAAGCACAGCAATAAAAATCACTATCTTTTTAATGTATTCTATAGACATTTAGTTTAAGCTGATGGTTCATATATACTTTTATAGCATCAAGCCACCGCTTAGAATAGCGATAGCACAACCTTAAAAAACAACTTGTGATTATATTTGATATTGCATGACCCAATGAAATTACACATATATTTAAGTTGTTTGATTATTACTCCTAAAGGATTAGCGTGACCCAACTCAAAGACGGCTGCATACCTATAGCAACACAAACCGAAGAAGACTGTTATCTAGGTCAATTCATCCCCTTGCAATATCATCACCACATGCTGACAGATGAATACCGGATGGGCGCATTCAAAGCCGCCATAGATCAGGCCGTCTTTCCCGGTGCGAAGGTGCTTGATTTAGGCGGAGGCACCGGCGTATTGTCTTGGTTTGCCGCTGCCAAAGCCGGTAAAGTATGGTGCGTGGAATTGAATCCCGACTTGGTGAGGGAAGCACGCCGTCTGCTGAAGCTTAATCAAGACAGCAAGAAAATTGAGCTGGTGCATGCCGATGCCTTCGAATATTTGCCGCCAGAACCGGTTGACGTAGTCATATGCGAAATGCTCCATCCTGCCATGTTGTGCGAAAAACAGGTTAACGTTATCAAAAGCTTCAAAGATCGTTATGTACAACGCTTTGGTGATTCTTTACCCCGTTTTGTTCCAGAAGCGGTTCTTATGGCCGTCCAGCCTTTGCAGCAGAACTACCAGTTCATGGGGTTTCATGCACCGATAATACAATTTCAACTGCCGGGAGGCATTCATCCAAATACTATGGAGCTTGCTCCCCCTTTGATTTACAGCACCGTCGATTTTACGCAGACCGTGTCGGAAGAGTTCAGCTGGAAAGGTACTTTTCATCTTGAACAGACCGGTCAAGTGAACGCCTTGCGTTTTATTACCAAAAATATTTTATCTATTTCGATGGCAAATAATTCAGTTATCGAATGGCAAAATCATTACATGGTCCTGCCGCTTGCCGAACCTATTCACGTGAAAGCCGGTAGTTTGCTTCATGTTGGCTTTAACTACCGCGCTGGCGGCTCACTCGCCCACCTACAACATTCCATCACCGCAATCTTGGGGTAAAAGTAAAATTGATGCGTCAACACTTTTCCGATCACACGGTTAAGTAGCTTGTGCTGCAATTCATAGTCAACCGGCGATAAGCCGGCGATAAGAATGAAGGCGCTCGCGGTTGTAAAAGGACCTCAATATATTCAAACACAGCCTGTTAGTTTGATAGGTATGTCTGGTGTATACGCTCGGTTTTTAAGGTATGAAAGAAGCGTTCCGAAACCGCGTTGACGCTCCTATCTCAAGTTTCCAAAGCGGCCTCTCTCAGATCAGCCAAGATAAGCGGGTAACGTTCACGAATAATGTAGCGCTTTAAGCAACGCTGAATTTCCTTCGTCTACTTACCTTCCGCGGTTCGGCGAGCCACCTAAGCGCAGGTTCTCGGTTCACTGCATATCGTTAGCCGATCGATCACCGCTGCGATTGAGACGATGACAGACTGTTTTTCCCGCTGATGCCGGTAACAACGGATGGGTGCCACACAAGCGGCCTCACTACACAAGCGTTCAAGAATTTCTGGGTTGATCGCTCCGTTTGATTTTCGGGTGCTGAAAAAATATCGGGCATAAAGAGCATACCCGACGAACTAACGCGCGCTTCACCGCGTTCAGTATATCTGCGGGCCTGAAAATTGGCCTACCCTAAGGAAGGGAGCATGGGAACGATAAATTGATTGCACATACTGGTAACTCTACTAATTGTATAAATCATTAGCCGCCCCTATTCTGTAATTGCTTTAGACATACCGATCGATTCTTTGGTTGAACGAGTTTGGTATGTAAATTGGCAGCAGCTTAATCTTGCATACTTTTGCCGGTTGGTTTCTTTTATAAAGATCACCACCTGCATGACTTACACTTTAAGGAGAATTAAATCATGAAAAAATCAATATTCGCATTTTCTGGGCTATTGCTTTTACTAGGTATATTTCTAAGTGGAGCAGTTTTCGCAGAAGAGCATGCTTACGCCGCAATAGAGCACACCAGTACGGCCATAGCGCAAGGCAAGGCAGACAAAGCACCAGCATTGGTTGAACATGCTGAAAAAGCGTTGGAACACGCGAAAATGGCCGAAAATGCGGCAAAGGGGCATTTAAAACCTGAAATACAATCCGCCGTGGATGAGCTGGAAAAAGCCATTACTGCGGGCAATGCAGGCGATGCCAAATTAGCTGTTATACCCCTCGAAAAGGCTTTGGGCTTTCTTCAGGCCGGAAACAAATAGCGTCAACATCTTGGGAAAGGTTTTGCCTACATTCCTGCAGCGCGTAGGTTGGGCTAAGGTACTAAGCCCAACACTTTTAGCCTCAGTACTACATCAAAGCGCCTTAAATGTCAGGCGGCGAGAATATTTCGTCGCCTACTGGGCTAGTCATATGGTCATAGCATGGCTCTATACAACATTAATTCAACTTAATAGGTATATTAGTGGTATTTGTTTTTTGAGGTGGTTGCACTGGCAATCACGCCTAATAAATACAATAAGATCATGCACTCAAAAATATTTAATGACATAAATGCAATTCAAGCAATGGCTGATTTTATGCCTATTGCGATCTTTATAAAAGATGCGGAAAGCAAGTTTCTGTTAGTGAATAAGGCTTGCGAAGCGCAATGGGGATTGAGTTATTCAGATTTGTATGGAACTGATGGCAGTCAATTTTTTCCGTCTGATCAAATGGCGTTTTTTCTCGCTAAAGATCAAGAAGTTTTTTCAGGAAAATGCCAAGTCGATTTTGAAGAAACTGTCTGGAATGCCACGCTCAAGCAAAACCGTATTGGACATACTTTCAAGAATCCTATTTATGATTTTTCCGGTAAACCCCTCTATTTAATTTGCGTGACCATTGATATAACCGAACGCAAACAAGCTGATAACTATGAAAAATTTCACAGTCATGTATTAGAACTACTGACTGCAAATGAGCCTCTCTCAAGAATTCTTGAAAGCATTGTGCTGGGAGTGGAACGATATTACCCCGAGATGCTTTGTAGTATCTTGCTATTGGATAAAACAGGCAGACATTTCGATAAAGGTATTGCTCCAAGTCTGCCTGATTCCTATAACACAGCTCTGGATGGCATGGAAATAGGCATGGGGACTGGCTCTTGCGGAACTTGCGCATTTACTGGGGAACGCGTAATCGTTGACGACATAGCAACGCATCCTTATTGGTCGCCCTATAAAGAACTTGCTGCCAATGCAGGGCTAGCGGCATGCTGGTCACAGCCCATCCGGTCTTCATCGGGAAATATATTAGGCGCCTTTGCAATCTATCATCATCAAGTGCAAAGCCCCACAGAACTTAACCTTGCTGTTATGGAGCAAGTCGCCTATCTGGCCAGCATAATAATTGAACGTAAGCAGATTGAAGAAGAACTTCGTATCGCCGCCATCGCCTTCGAAACGCAAGAAGGTATGATGATTACCGATTCCCAAGGCGTGATCCTGCGGGTCAACCATGCCTTCACCAAGATCACCGGCTACACGGCAGAGGATGCAATAGGCCAAACGACATGTAGGTTCCGTCCAGATGAAGAGTTTAATGCCAGTATATGGAGATCCATTAAACGCACCGGAGCATGGCAGGGGGAAAGTATGAGCCGACGCAAGAATGGTGAGGTGTATCCGGAATATCTCACTATCACTGCAGTAAAAGATTATATGGGAGAGATCACACGCTACGTCGCTACGATGAACGACATTAGCGAGCATAAATACAGGTTGCAGCAAGACAAGAAACATTTGGACGAACTTGCCCATGTCACCCGTCTTGGGCTGATGGGCGAAATGGCTTCAGGCATTGCCCATGAAGTCAATCAGCCCCTCGCTGCAATTTCCAGCTATACACAACTCAGTTTAAAACTTATTAATAGTAAAAGTCCTGATCTCGTAAAGCTCAACGAGATAGCCACCAAAACCCAGAAACAAGCTTTACGGGCTGGACAGATTATTCATAGTATGAAAAGGTTATGTAAATCAAATTCATATCAACTATCAAACGCTGATATCAATATATTGATTAATGACTGTGTAATGCTATGCGCCGATGGAATTAAACAAAATAGCATAGCGCTAAAACTTGAACTGGAAGAGAACCTGCCGTCTATCCCTATTGATCATATTCAAATTGAGCAGGTGATCATAAATCTGATCCGCAACAGTATTGATGCCTTACAAAACACTCCCGTAATACAGCACCGTCAGATAACCATCAAAAGTCAATTGACACCCAACAATAATATACAGATTAGGGTAAAAGACAACGGAATAGGAATAGATGAAGACCAACGACAAAAAGTATTGATGCCATTTCACACCACTAAAGCTGACGGTATGGGCATGGGGTTATCCATCAGCCGTTCAATAATCGAAGCCCGTATGGGAACTTTGCGATTCAATAGCCGACCAGGAAAGGGCTGCTCGTTTTATATCACTCTACCCATACAGTTTAAGCCTGATAACGGCTAAAAGAATTTGTTGGGTTGTCAATGAATTCGTAATACTGAGTGTTGATTTTTTAGAAATTTTAATCAACTCCAATTGGCCTTAAGCCGTTATTCGTTTTCGCTGATCAGTTTTTGATGTGGCACAGGGAAGAGCGGCTTAGTTCCTTAGGTCGGCCTGAGGTACGAAGCCCAACACTTTTCGGAATCGTACGGGGCTTTTTTGCGTCAGCCAACCTATAGCACTGCGGCTTTAATCCGTAATTACATAATCACCCCTGAAAAAGCCCCTACCCAATTGAAACATTTGATTAATATCTACTTCCAAGAACCTCTCTTCGACCAGAAATGTTAAAATATCACTCTGTTTTCCGATCGAAAGGGTGCTTCCCAGACAGGTCATCAGACTAATTTATTCGGCACCGATCTACTGCAACAACTCGATCCCCATGACCGGGGAGTCGCTATTTTTGCGAAAGCTTTTATGGGCCTCCCAGCCCAACAAGCGGCAAAAATTACGCGACCGCTAATGCCTGCGGCGGCCCCAGCCGTCCTGGTCACTCGATCGCTACCCAACAAGGGGTAGCTCACATGCTCTCCAATGACTCGACGCGATGTCGGAAAGCCTGCATTTTCACTTCGCAAGCTGCGTGAAAACACATGCACTATCGCTTCTGGGGACTACTCGACTCCTGTCTCGCAGCGTCCGTTGCTCCGCCTTGCCGGCGTACTTCCCTGACATGAGCGGGATCAGGCCTTTGCCAAACGTTATTGCCAAGCTTTGGGCAGACCCGCTAAACCCATACGGCTGATGGTGGGACTATTGATTCTCAAGCAACTGGAAAAACTCAGTAACGAAGCGGTGGTGCTGCAATTCCAGCATAACCCGTACTACCAGGCATTTTGAGGTTTCAACTCAGCGTGATATTACACGGTAAAGCTGCGCAGGAGGACATCGACACCACGGTGCAGGGAACGAACACCGCCTATCCAACCGACGGCAAACTGGCTATCAAAATCATCAACCACCGGAACAAACTGGCTAAGGCTTACGGCATTCAACAGCGCCGCACTTATGGCACGGAAGTCAAAATCCTGCGCTTAAGTCTCCGCCACTTTCGCCATATCAACCGCCGAGCCAAAACCAAAAAAGCCTTGATACGGTTGCGTACCCTTGCCCATGCGCTGATCCGGGAATTGCGTAGAACCTTGCCGGGCTACACCTTGTTCGAACATTATCAGAAAGACTTTCTGCTTTACGAGCGGGTTTTGAATCAGCAGCCCAAAGACAGCAACAAAGTTTCCATTGCCGCCACCGCCAGTCCAACATCATTTTGTCGGCGGAGTTAGTCATTCGCAAAAACTGCATAACAGTAAGACCCTGCCGGAGGTGTTGGCGCACTGCCAAAACAGCCGCGGCAAAGCCGTGAAAGCCGGTGTCTTCGACCGCGGTTACCGTGGCCCCAAAACGGTTGACGGCACGCAAATCATGTTGCCGGCTCCGTCGCTAAAACGCGACAACCGTTATCAACGGGATAAAAAACGCAAGCGTTGCCAGCGCTGAGCATCTATTGAGCCGATCATCGGTCTTTCGCTTCGTGAGGACCTTCCTCAAGGGCACCGTGGGACTGTATCAAGCTATTGATGGCAGCCGTGTCCTGGAACTTCAGCCTCTGGATGGGCTATTTTTTGTGCTGATTTTGTCAATCAAAACCCTCAAACCCAACTTAATTCAGATGTTTTGGAAGAAAAAAACGTTATGCATTGAAACGAATTACGCTTAAGGGCTTGTTATCCCTCTGAGAACGGAGCTGCATCAGATAAGCAGTGTTGAGTCCGCTTTTTTCAGGGCTGACTAATTAATATGATTAAGTACAGGCAAGTTGAGCTGGTTACAATTATTTTGATAAATTATTATAGATAACGTAAATAAAATATTGACGATATAGGAAAGTATCGTTATTATAAGCAGCTCTTCAAGAGTGGTTGATAAGTTTAACAAGCCATTAAAAGGAGATTGTCGGGGTATAGCGCAGTTTGGTAGCGCGCCTGCTTTGGGAGCAGGATGTCGGGAGTTCGAATCTCTCTACCCCGACCAATTTAGCGCTTGTAGCTCAACCGGATAGAGCACCGGCCTTCTAAGCCGGGGGTCGCAGGTTCGAGTCCTGCCAAGCGCACCATTCGTTAGAACATCCCATATTATGGTGAGCGTAGCTCAGTTGGTAGAGTCCCGGATTGTGATTCCGGTTGTCGCGGGTTCGAGCCCCGTCGTTCACCCCATTTATTTCAAGCACTTAGCTGATGTTGACAATTTTTATTTCAATGACGGTGACCACATTAGCAGCGTGCTGCGCTAAATGCTCAGATGCTAGATGAGCATAGAGAAGAACCATTTTATAATCAGCCCATCCGCCAAGTTCCTGAAGAACATTTAACGGCACCCCTACTTGAATATGCCAGCTTGCCCACGTGTGGCGTAAATCGTGCCAACGAAAATCATCGATTCCCGCCCCGCATTAATGCTTTTTTCCAAGCATGATTATTGACCCTTAAAATAGTCTTTCCTTTATACACAAACACGTAACGCTGGTTATTGCCAATTTGTTCTCTAATAATGTTAATAGCCACATCATTTAACGGTACGCCAATTGCTTTCTCAGCTTTCGCTTGATCCGGGTGAATCCAAGCAGCGTACCTTTGCATGTTGATTTGACCCCATTCCAACTTGGTTACGCTGGATTCTCACAATCCCGTCATCAAACTAAATTGCGCCATTATTCTCAGATGTGGCAGCAGTTCTGCCAATAAACGCCGCTTCATCATGTGTCAACCAGCGAATGCGTTTCGTTGGTTCAGAGAGTTTGCGTATGATGGAGACTGTATCACCCCCCACATTCTCGTCGCGCCATATTTAATACCGCGGAAACCAAAGCTGTTATCCGGCTAATTCGTGCATTACTGACTGGAAAACGGTCGGGTAGAGACAGCGCATTACTGCGCCGTCTCCCCCTAAGAACCGTGCGTGCAAGTTTCCCCGCACACGGCTCAAGCCTCTACAAAGGCGCCTTTCGGCACCCGGTTTCACCACTGTTTTTTT
>Ga0208122_100035_pt1 | contig 77617 bp, 72 predicted proteins | sample LakWasMe80_HOW10_2_FD_183906 | JGI IMG/M metagenome (GOLD analysis project Ga0208122, IMG submission 183906) | Freshwater sediment methanotrophic microbial communities from Lake Washington under simulated oxygen tension - Sediment Metagenome... | ecosystem: Environmental > Aquatic > Freshwater >...
CCGATGCAAGATTTTCAGGATTGTCAAAGAGGTTTATCGGGGCAAGCACAAGAATTACTCACTGAATTGGAATTTAGTGGCGGCTCTTGTTAACTTGCGCTATCACTGTATTTAGGAAAGATGTCTATTGAAAGCCGTTTTCCACCTATATACCAACGCGCAGCATACCCCACTCAGCTATGGAGTGCTGCGGCCAAACGCTTCGCTATCCGAATTCAGATCTCCCCTGCTCTGCCCTCCGGAAGCATAAACCAAGGTTGCGGCTGATCGTAGCAAGGTGGTTCGGCTGTCGATTTCAGTATAACGGGCATGAGCCAAATCCTTTTGTGCGGACAGCAGCTCTATCACCGTGGAAAAGCCGTGGGTATAAGACTCTTGCGTTGCGGCATAAGATTCTTCGGCAGCTTTCAACAAGGCTAATGCAAACTCGCGTTTTTCCAACGCGGTTTTGGTATCGGCATAGGCTTTCCAGATATCGCGCGTGACTTCCAGACGTAACACCTCAAACTGAGCCCTGGAAGCCTCTTTCCTGGCCTCTGCTTCATGCACGGCATTGCTGCGCTCAAAGCCATCGAACAAGGTCCACTCCATAGTCAGCATTGCTGTACCGACCCCATTACTCGCCGAATAACTCTCATTACCGGGTGGATTTGTATGTACATTTCCCCAGTATTGATTACCAAGCCTGCCTCCCAACGAAAACTTGGGCCAGAATTCGGCCCTGGCCTTCTTTACTTCGGCTTCGCGTGCGCGTAACTCCGCAAGGCGCGCCATCAGGTCGGGGCGCTGCTCCAATGCCTGATCGACAATTTTTTCGACCGACTGTACCAGCCCTGCAGGTAAAGGCAGCTTGCTTAAGTCTATCAGTTGCAGAGAATAAGAAGGCGAAATGCCCAAGCTCGCAGTAAGATCGGCATGCGCCTGAATCACCGAGCTGCGTGCATCCTGGAGGTCATAGCTGGCTTTCGCCTGCTCCTGAATCGCCAACAACAAATCGGGGCGTGTTGCCAGACCTTTATCGAGTTTCGCCTGAACCGAAGCAGAGCCGGCCGCTGCGGACTCGAATGTTTGCTGTGCCGCCGTTACCTTGGCCAGAGCAGCTTGATAGACAAAAAAACCGGTTGCAACCCGATAGGCAATTTCCTGATGTTTGCGGTTGAAGGCAAAATTAGCGGCGCTCAAGCGCTGTGCGCCGGCATCGACCAAGGCCTCCCTGCGTCCGAAATCGAACAATGTCCATGCCAAATCCAAGCTGCCCAAAGAGGAGTAACCATTGCTTACCAATGCGCTTCCTGGAATGGGGAGGCTAGTTTTGAAATATTGCCCGAACGCCATAGCCGTCAGAGTCGGATACCAGAGGCTACGATTCCTTTCGAGCCGAACGGCTGCGACTTTCGCCTCCTCCCAGCTAACCCTGGTTTCCGGATTAGTATGCAAAGCAAGATCGACCAGCGTAGGCAGGTCGTAGGTTAGCTTGGTATCGATCAAGCTATCTTCGAGCGAACGTCCGGATATGGCGGGCTGCTGCGTACCGGTTGTGGTCTGGTAATCATGCCAATAAACGGCATGGTCGGCCGGAGCCGCCGCATAAGGTCGATCAAACTGCGGCATGCAGGCTGTCAACGCCATCGCTGCCGGTATCGCCAAACTGCTGGCACCTCTCGGCAAACATAGCAACAATGTTAGCAAGTTATCGCACTTGCAGCGCCTCAACTCTCGCAAATTTAAAATACCTTATTCAATGGTCAATTTTGTTGTGGAATGTCTCCATTTTCGGAAACTTGAATGCGGTAGTTGACAATAGGAGATTCAAATACCAGAATCTGAGGCAGATACACTTTAATTAATACCTCTAGTTTTTTCAACTAAATAGATTTATTTCTTAATGACCTGATCAATATTAAAAAATACCGCCTATAAATAAATCCAATGGCCTTACGAAAATTATTTAAGTTCAGTTCTTTCGCTCAGGCGCAAATTATGATTTTCATGACGAGATTACGAAAACCGGCTTTTCCGGTTATTTTTGCATTTTTGTTGACGGCTTGCGACCCGATGCTGAGCATTCAGGGGTCGTTCTGGCCTGCCTGGATTATCTGTATTCTTGCCGGATTGGCGGTAAGCATGGTACTGATGTGGCAATTAGTAAGACTCAGGCTGGCGCCGTATCTGGGGCCTCCGCTATTAATTGTGCCAAGCCTGTGGGCTTTGTGCACCTTTGTTATCTGGTTGTTATTTTACTCGACGTAAACACTGGTACCGTCCATTATGGAAAACAGTCATACTGATAATCACGCTATAAATCTTGACCGCCGCATACTGCTGGGACGTTTCATCGGAACGTTAATCGTGCTAGGTGCACTGATAGCCGGAACCCTGGTATGGCGCATAAACTATCAGCATCCCCGCACCAACGATGCGATGGTGCGCGCCAACATTGTCGGCATCGCGCCTGAAGTGAACGGCCGCATCGTGGAATTGCACGTTGAAGACAATCAGTACGTCAAGCAAGGCGATTTACTGTATGTGATTGATCCGCGTCCCTACCAGGCCAAACTGGCCCAGGCCAAGGCGGAATTGCTGGTGGCCGAAAAAGAGGTAGATTCAAGGCGTGCCACCAGCGGTTCAGCCGAACTGGCCATCGAGCGGCTGGAACACCAGCGTGTCGCCGCCGACGCTGAAGTGCACAGAATTGAGGCTGAAGATGAGTATCTGCATAGCTATTTGGAACGCCTTGAACCATTGGCGGAGAAACAATACGTCACCACAGACCAACTCAAGCAAGCCCAATCCCGGTACGCGGCCTCACGCGCTGCGCTGGCAGATGCGCGGGCCAAGGAACTTTCGGCTCGTAGTGCGATAGACGAAGCTAAAAGCGATAGCCGCCGCGCGGTATCGTTGATCGCCCAGGTCGGCAACGTTAATGCCCGCATCGAAGCGGCCAGAGCAGTCGTTGCCGCGGCCGAGCTGGACGTGGAATACTGTTCGGTGCGGGCGCCTTTCGATGCCTACGTCACCAACCTGAACACACGCGAAGGCGAATACGCCAGGGCCGGAACGCAAATGTTCGCCCTGGTCGACGACCGCCATTGGTATGCCGTCGCCAACTTCAAAGAAACTTATCTGCAATCCATTCGCCCCGGTCAAGAAGCCGAAATATTCTTGATCGGTTATCCGGGAAAACGCTACCGGGGGGTGGTGACCGGCATCGGTTGGGCCAATTATCCCGATAATACCAAGCAGCAAGGAGTTCTGCCGGAGGTTCAGCGCACCTTAAACTGGGTCATCCTGGCATCCCGTTTCCCGGTGCGAGTCGAGATACACGAACGCGATCCCGAGCATCCGCTACGCATGGGCATGACCGCCTTTGTCACCGTTCTGGATCGCCCAGCCGACATTCCGGAAGTTTCTCCACACGGTGAGAAGGGAGCCGGCAAAGCCCAGATTCCGCAATGAATAACGATGACACGCAGCAGCACACTTCGGTTCTGCACAAAAGGCAAAGCAAACTTTGGTTTGGAACCAGCCTGGCACAATTCCTTAAGGTTGAGTTCAAAGATTTTCCTGGACGACGGATAGCTGCATTGCGCTTGTTCGTCGTTGCGCTAACCATTGCCCTGGTCAGCCAAACCCTGCACGTGCCGCCACTAGGGGCGATCGCGCTTCTGATATGCTTGAGTTACGACGCCTATGCGAATGCCGGCCAATCGCTGGCGTTCGGGCTACGTCAACTAGGGTATATTATCGTCACCACCTTGGTGTCGGTGTTTACGCTTATGTTAGCCGGCAATGATGCCTGGTTGTTGCTGCCCTTGTCTTTTATAATCATGGCTGTCGCCCTGTTTCATGCCCGTCTGATTGCATGGCCTACCGGCATCGCCTTATGGTATTCGGTGGCGGTACTGTATAGCCCAAGCACTCCCGATCACGCTATTTACAACGCCTTGTGGAATATTCCGATTATTGGCGTACTCGCTATTGGCTCATGGACGGTGGTGCACCTGACCATCAAACCGCAAGACCCGCTCATTCAGCTGAAGGCGAGTATCGCGGGACAACTATCGGCAGTGGAATACATTTTTAGTGCGCGCTTAGCCGACAGCGGCGTGAATATTCATAAGCGGGTAATCTCGAAATTTTCCAGTGCCGGCAGCTTCGGCAAAATACTGGGGTTGCTGTCAAACGCGGAACTGATACATCCCTCCATACATAGGCAACATGATACTTATCTTGCCCTGCTGCTTGAAATCGACGGTTTGCGTGAGCTTGCTATCTGGTTGGATCAGGTGTTGACCGCAGAGTATCGCGCTCAACCGATGGATCAGAAAAAACTGGATGTCTACCTGGCATTGCAAAGTGCCTGTGCAACGCTACGGCAAGGCGTGGAAGAATCGCGCGATGTTTCCGGGCAGATAGAAAGGCTGTTGTCCGATGACGTGCTGCACAGTTATTCGCTGCAAACCAACCCTTCGCTATTAACGGCTATGTGGCGGGCGCTCCAGCATATCGACGGCTTGATGCATAGCTTGCATAAGCCGGTACCAGCGCCTGAAATTAAAACCCTGGAGGCCGAAACTGACAGTAACGAAGCAGATGATTGGTTTCCAGCGTGGTTTGGCTACGAATTCTGGGAGACTCATGCCGACAGTCTACAGTTTGGGATTAAATTTTCCCTAGGCGCCATACTCTGCACGCTGATCGTGGAAAGCCTGGGCTGGCCGGGCATCAATACCGCGATACCCACCTGTTTGGTCGCTGCTCAAACCAGTCTCGGCGCCGATTACCGGCTATCGATATTGCGTTTGTCGGGCGCGATCCTGGGTGGGCTCTGCGCTTATTTTTATGTACTGGTATTCCAGTCCCAGCTCGACACCATTGCCGGTTTTGCGCTGGCAACGGCACCGATATGGGCCATTGCCGCCTGGATTACCGCCGGTAGCGAACGTATCGCCTATATGGGCAGGCAGATCGGATTTTCGTTCGCGCTGTTCGTTTTACAAGATTTCGGCCCGGTCACCGATCTCTACCTGCCGCGCGATCGGGTTAGCGGCATTCTGCTGGGCATCATCGTGATGGGAATACTCGACTACGCGCTATGGCCGCGGCGTTCGATTGTGCTTGCTCGTCACCATAGCGCAACGGCATTGCACACACTTGCCAAGCTCACAGCCCGTCTGCCGGACCTAAGCCTGATGCTCAAGCATACATTGCCGTTGCGCTTGTCGGCAGAAAAAGATCTGGCGGCTGCACAGGATTTGGTGATTCACGCGGTACTGGAACCGGATGCACGATTGACTTACAAAGCCAACGAAAGAACGGCGCTACGTACGCTTATTGAAACCGCCGGCAACTTGTCCGGTTTGCTACAGATTCGGCGACGCTATCGGTTGCTCAGCGGTCAACAATTCAGCAGTTTTCCTGATGAATTGCAACAACATAGCCGAACTTTCGATGCGGCGCTGACAAGCGCTCTGGAGAATGCGGCGCTAGTGCTGCAAGGCCAGCAACGGGAAACGCTGACTGAGGTTGCCGACATCCATGCGCTGCTGAAACAAAGCTACACACAACACCATCGCATCGATAGCTTGCCTGCAGACTTGGCAATGGAATGGGAACTGCGGTTTATGCTGGATCAGCAAATCATGGAGCTGGTAGAGCATATCCAAAAAAAGGCTGCAGATTGTGTTGCATATCGCCTGAAAGCTGGCACGACTATTAATTTAATGGTCGTTCAAAAGGCGGACAAATAAACACGGGGAAGCAAGTTAATTTCACCGATGAATATCATCACAAGGTTAATCATTGATTTTTTTTCCTCGCGCCTTAGATGATAAAGATAGTATAAGCATGGCAAAAAGTCGGGTAGAAATAGCCATTGCTGCGCCATTTCCCCATAAGGTAGGGTCGAGAAAAGGAATGAATGAGGGGTATTTCGAGGTTCCCTTATTTTAAAGCAATTAGTTACAATGAACATGCATGATTGCATGTATAGAGGTAATGTTATGAAAACACTAGTTTTTTCTTTTATTGTAGGTATTGTTTTACTCTATTTTTTGAATGTAGCGCTATTAAAAACCCCTATACTCGATCTTCATTGGTCAATCCATGCAGCTCTAAGGTTTTTGATAGGATTTATTTTACTAGGCGTTAGTTTTTTTTATGCGCATGCGCTTAAGTTTAAAACAGCTGTGTATATAACAGCTTGTATTGTAGCAACAGATTACATCTATGATTACTATTCACACCCCAATAGGTTTAATTTAGAAATAATATTACACGGAATGTTTATGATGATATGGGGGGCGGTTCTGGGCTATCTGACAGCAAAATATATAAAAGATCGATTAATGCGTAGTTAATTTTGTGGCTTTTGCTGTGCTGTCCTTGAACACAAACGTCTCGTATCCGTTTAGCCGCCACAAGTGCTATAGCTTGCCATAAGACAATTCCCTGGTACCCCCAAGACGAAGTCGAGGAATCTTTACCCATGCTGTCTATCAAGCGATCTGAAGTCCTGTTGAATAATTATTAAAAACTGCGATTGAATAAGCAGGAATAGTTAAGGGGCATTTTAAAACATTCCTTAAGTTTAATCGCCCAATTTCCGATAAAGCGTGCCTCGGTCAATGCCCAAAATTTTAGCCGCTTGAACTTTGTTGTCCTGAGTTATTTCCAAAACACGGCGGATATAGGCGATTTCCAATTCGGCCAAAGTCATTGACTGAATTGTGGCGTTCCCAAGAAAATTATCTTTAATGGGTAGCTGGGTTGCTTGAGCCAAGTCTTCTAGCAGAACAGTGTCATGTTCAGTCAAAGCCACTGCCCTTTCCAGTGTATTAGACAATTCGCGGACATTTCCAGGCCAAGAATACGCCCGTATCCAGCGCATGGCTTCAGCAGATATGCCGTGAATTTGTCTTTGCAACTTTGTTTGGGCATTTTGCAATAAATGATCTACTAAATGATCCAGATCGGGCAGGCGTTCTCTTAAGGGCGGAATGTCCAACCGAATCACATTAAGCCGATAGTAAAGGTCTGGGCGCATCGAACCGTTTTGTAGGGCTTTTTCGATGGGTTGGTTGGTGGCGGCGATAATGCGAACATTGGTAGCTATTTCGCTCCCGGCTCCTACCGGTCTTACCTTGCCTGTTTCCAGTGCTTGTAGCAGTTTTGGCTGAATGGCCAATGGCATTTCCGCAATTTCATCCAGAAACAGAGTCCCGCCGTCCGCTTCAACAAACAGCCCGGGACGATGTTCACGGGCATCGGTGTAAGCGCCTTTACGCACCCCAAACAACTCGCTTTCTACTAAAGCAAACGGCAATGCGGCACAGTTTATTTGTAGAAATGGGCCTTTAGCACACGGGCTATGCTCATGAATAAAACGAGCTAAAGCGCCCTTGCCGACGCCGCTTTCACCCGTCAGTAGTACCGGTGAATTGATTTGAGCCGCCCGACTGGCAAGTTGCAGGATTCTTTGCATTTTTGGACTTTCCGCAACCAATCCGCAAGGGATGAAATCTTGATCGTCCGTGGTAACACGCACAATCTCTCTGTGCATTTCCCGATCTCTAAAGGCGCGATCAATGGCGGAAGTTAAATCGTTTAAGGAAAACGGTTTGGTTAGAAAACCACAGGCCCCTGCCTGTAAGCTGCGCACACCCAGGTCGATACTGCCGAAGGCGGTGATCAATAGAATCAACTGTCCTGGCTTGCGTGCATGAATGGCCGACATCAAATCCAGACCGCGCATACCGGGCATTTCCACATCGCTGATTACCAAATCAAAATACTCAGCTTCCAATAGCTCTAATGCATGTTGTGGATCGGTTTCACCGCTTACTTTATAACCGTTGGTGTTAAGCATTTCTGTCAAATACTCGACAATGTCGCTATCGTCATCAATGACCAGCAAGCGCTTACTTTTTTGCATTGCTTGATTAGTCAACGCCATGATTGGGTTTCTCCACGGGCAAAATGAGGGTGATGGTACTGCCTAACCCTGGCGCACTTTCGGCTTTGATAGTGCCGTGATGTGCAGTGACAATACTGTGCGCGACTGCAAGTCCAAGTCCGACTCCACCTTGTGCATGACGGGTAGTAAAAAACGGATCAAACAGGTGTTCTAGTATTTCTGGAGACATGCCACAGCCGTTATCCCGAACAGTGAGTTGTACCACGTCGACAGCTTCGTTATGAGTCGGCCCAATGCTAAGTTGATAGGGTTCGGCAGCAACAAAAACTCGCCCTCCCTTGCCGGTTGCGGATAAGGCATTGGTAATTAAGTTCAAGACAATTTGTTGGATACCGTCGCCGTCGGCATAAATTAGCGGTAGCTCTTTCGATGCTTCATAAATAAGTTCGACCTGTTTTTTATGCGCTTCGTATCCCAATAAATCTAGCACTGCATTTACGGGTTCAGATAGATTAATGTGGGTGAAATGTGGCGGGTGCCGTCGCGTAAAATCCAGCAGTTGTTGGACGATACGGGTAATGCGGTCGGTTTGGGAAGCCAATATTCGTGCATGGCGAATGACTTCCTCAGGTTGGTCGGCACACAACACTAGATGCTCAGAGCGGCCTTTTAATATCTGTAACGGAGAGCCTATTTCATGCGCAAGTCCCGCCGACAACTGTCCGATGGTAATCAGTTTATCCGCTTCTTGAAGGGCGGTCTGGACATGGCGGCGAGACTGAGCTTCCTCTTTAAGCTTTTGTCGGGCGCTGGCCAATTCCGAGGCCATGGTATTGAACGTCTTCAACAGTGCGCCAATTTCATCTTGGTGATTTATAAGCGGTAGCGTGGAGAAATTCCCATCCCGTATTTGTTTCATGCCTTCAGTCAGCCGTTGCAAGGGCCGACCGATATAAATTAAACAAATTAATGTGCAAAGCGGTACTGTAATCAAAATAAAAGCAAGAGTGGAAATTGCCAGGTTACGCCGAGTAATATCAAGATCGCGGCGCATTTCGTGCAGAGTACGCACAAACACCAGAACGCCAAGGCTTTCTCCCTGTATATTCTGTAACGGTAGAAGCAGAGTAATGTATTCGGGATTTTTCTCAGGATAAAAAAACTGATCGTCTTCATCGTCTTTCAAAGCGATATGCAGCCTTTCCTGAAACTCGCTCGGGTAAAAAGTGCCGATAGCATCAGGAAAAGCCTTACCTTGCTGATCGTAAATCCGAACATTCAGTTCCGGTTCAATTTGTTCAAGTCCTTTCAGCAGTTCTGTAATATCGGCCAACTGCTTGTCTCGCATGGCATTTTCAATGGCAATTTGCAGACTTTTACCCAGCAATCTTGTTTGTAGACTGATATTCCGGGTTAAATCCTTTTGCTCAATCGAAAGATGGTAGAACCCATAGCTGATAAATATCAATAAGCCAATGGACGTTAAGGATAACGTGAGTTTAGTGGAAATACGCATGAAATCTAATGTGTTGTAATTTGCAGCATCCATGCAGTCTATCGCAACACATACAATTGCAACAAGCACTTTAAAACATCAGCAAATAGTTACTTTTGCAGAGCTTATCATCTTATAGCAAGAGTTTTTTCCTAAAAAAATCAAAGTACTGAGCTAGATCGATATTGTCATCATGGCATCAAGCATGGAATATTATGCTATTGGCATGATTATTGACTGATTTTAATAATCTTCTTTAAATTCATACAAACCATGCGCGATTATTTAATAGTTATTTTCTTTGCAGTTTTTTTGCTCAACGGCTGCACAGAGCCAAACACTGGGGAGAATGATCGCAAACGGTCATCGGCTGTTTCTGCAGAAAGCGTTAAGCCGTCCCAAGCGGAACCCTCCGGCTTACAAAACATCGACAAACAGAAAGCCATTTCGATTCCTATACAGTCTCGTCCTTACATTACGGTGGCAGCAGTTAGTCCGCAAACCTTCAGCGCAACGGTGCAAGCACCGTCTCGGGTAGAGTTTCGGGCCAAGGCGCTATCGACGGTGGGTGCTGTCGTTGCCGGACGCCTCGGCAAAATTAACGTACAAGTCGGAGACCCTGTTAAGGCGGGTACTGCGTTAGCAACACTGGAAAGCTCAGAGGCTGCGCAAATGCGTGCTGATGTCGCGCGGGCGAAGGCGGAGTTACAACGTGCGGAAGATCGTGCCAAACGCCAGGCTATCATGCAAAAAAGCGGCGTTGGCCTGGAAATCGAACGCACCGAAGCGGATATCCAACAGCGGCAAGCGCGTGCGGATTATGAGCGCAGTATGCAAGCGGTTCGGTTGTTGGGCGAAGGCGTGGATCAGTCTATCGTGTTGCGCGCACCGATTGACGGTGTGGTGTTGCGAGTCAACGCATCGATAGGTGCGGCCGTGGAAGCGGGGTCAGTTCTGTTTGATTTGGGTGAACCCGGAGCGTTGTGGATCGTGGCTGATGTGTTCGACAACGATTTGTCACTGATAGAAAAGGGTGCCAAGGCCTCTGTGCAAATTAGCGCATTGCCTGAGTCAGTCTATGGACACATTGTCGCCATCAGTGCGTCGATGCAATCAGACTTGCGTCGTGGTGCGGTTTATATCGAACTCGATGATGCCAATTTACTCCTTAAACCCGGCATGTTTGCCAGAGCTTCGATAGAAGCGGCTGGCCCGCATCGGATCGTATTGCCGACCACTGCGGTGCTGATCAAAGACAAAAAACATACTGTAGTTTATGTGGAAACTGCGGATGGGCAGTTCGAACCTCGCAACGTGACTATTGGGCAGGCGCGTGATGGTCAAGTGCCCGTGCTGGAGGGGCTTGGCGAGGGTGATCGGGTAGTCATCTCGGGTGCTTTGCTGCTCGATTCTGCCGCAGCCATGTTGCTGTAGAGGACGGTTACCATGTTACGAACCTTGATTGAACGCTGTGTCCATCGACGCCTTGCCGTTATCACCACTGCCTTGGTGATCAGTATTTTTGGCGTACACGCCTTCTTGGAAACCCCTATAGAAGCTTATCCGGATGTCACCAATACTCAGGTCACCGTGATCAGCCTGATGCCCGGTTATGCACCGGAGGAAGTCGAACGGCAAGTGACGGTGCCGTTGGAGCGCGTGTTAAACGGTACGCCGGACATGATTCAAATGCGCAGCCAGAGCCTGTTCGGCTTATCCTTGATCACCATTACTTTCGAAGATCATATCGACAGTTTTCATTCCCGAACAGAAGTCTCCCAACGTATTTCCGGCGCGGAATTGCCGGAAACAGTGACACCGGTACTGGCTCCCGATTACACCCCACTGGGTGAAATTTATAAATTTACCTTGGTCAGTGACCGTCATTCCCTGTACGAACTGCGTTCCGAAATGGAATGGAATGTCTCAAAAACCTTACGGCAAATTCCCGGTGTTGCCGATGTGCTGACCTTTGGCGGCTATTACAAAGAAATTCATATTGAAATCGACACGGCCCGTCTCGAATCGCTTGGGCTGACTTTGGCAGAAGTAGGCAATGCTGTTGAAAAATCCAACCGCAATGTCGGCGCGGGCTTCCTCAGTTACGGCGATCAGGAAATGGTTGTGCGTGGCATGGGGAATTTGCTCTCGCCGGAGGATATTAAGAAGATTGTCTTAAAAAGCCGTGACGGCACGCCGGTCATTATTGGCGATGTGGCCCGCCTGGTTCAAGCATTCACCCCACGCAGAGGAACAGTGGGGCTGGATGATCATAAAGAAGTGGTGGAAGGCATTGTTTTGCTGCGGCGCGGACAGAATCCCTCGCGGGTACTTGATGCCTTGCATAGCAAAGTGGAAGAATTGAATGCGCGCATCCTGCCGGCCGACATGAGGATAACGCCATTTCTAGATCGAGCCGATTTGGTGAGCAGCACACTGCATACGGTTTTTGACAACCTGCTACACGGCTTTTTTCTGGTAGTGGGCGTGGTCTGGCTGTTTTTACGCAGCATTCGCGGCTCGCTGATTGTCGCAACCGTGATTCCCTTGTCGCTATTAGTCGCTTTTTTGGGGCTATATCAGTTAGGGATGCCGGCCAATCTGATCTCGATGGGGGCGATCGATTTTGGGATCATTCTGGATGGCGCAGTGGTATTAATGGAAAATGTTATTCACCAGGCTTCGCATCGCAAACCGCAGACGCGCAGGGACATGTTGCATCTCATTGCCGATGCGGCATTCGATGTTGCTAAGCCCGCTTTTTTTGCAATGTTAATCATCATTGCCGCCTTAATCCCTGTGTTTACACTGGAGCGGGTTGAGGGTCGGATATTTCGTCCACTGGCAATGACCTACAGCTTTGCCTTATCGGGCGGCTTGGTATTTGCGTTGTTTTTGGTCCCTGCGCTGTGCGCCACTTTTATTCAACCTAAACACGCCTTGATAGAAGAGCCCAAATTTCTGGTGCGATTAAGGGCCGGGTATTCGAGTTTGCTTGAGCGAGCTTTACGGTTACGCGCTGTTACACTGGCGGCGGCGGGAGGATTGCTGCTGGTCGGCGCCATCTCGGCCACCCAGCTAGGCACCGAATTTTTACCGGAACTGGATGAAGGCGACATTCATGTCTTCGTTGAGATGCCATCCAGTATTTCATTGGATAAAGGTCAAGAAATTTTATTGGATATGCGCCGTCGCCTGCTGCAATATCCTGAAGTCATCGGCGTTTTGAGTCAGCAAGGTCGATCCGAGGACGGCACGGACAACGAAGGTGTGAATATGAGTGAAACCTTCGCCCATCTCAAACCTCACGAACAATGGCGGCCAGGATGGCACAAAGAAAAGCTGGTTGATGCCATGCGCACCTCGCTGGAAGAAATACCGGGGGTGCGATTTAATTTCTCGCAACCGATTAAAGATAATGTTGAAGAAGCGGTCAGCGGCGTGCGTGGCAAAGTAGTTTTGAAAATCTATGGCCCCGATCTTGAAAAAATGCGCGACACACTGGAAGAGGTCAAATCGGTGCTCGCTAATGTTAGCGGTGTTATCGATCTGGATCTTTATCGTGAATCGCGAGTGCCGCAGCTACAGGTCAAGCTGGATCGCGCAGCCCTTGCTCGCAATGGCTTTAATGTCGATAGCGTACAAGACACCATTGAAATCGGCATGGCGGGAAAAGTAGTCTCTGAATTGTGGCAGGCTGAGCGGCCGATACCCATTCGCTTGATACTCCCGGCAACAGACCGTGGTGACATCGAAAAACTCGGCAATATCAATGTGGTCAGTCCATCGGCAGCATATATACCGTTGCGGGACCTGGCCACGATCGAAGTCGCACGCGGACGGACATCGATTGAACGCGAAGCCAACAGCCGCTATATGGCTCTCAAATTCAATGTTGACGGTCGCGATTTAGGTTCGGTAGTGCATGAAGCCATGGAATTAGTGACGGAAAAAGTCAACGTGCCCGAAGGTCATTTTCTGGTCTGGGGCGGTGAGTTTGAAAACCAGCAGCGAGCCATGGCACGACTTGGCGTCGTTGTGCCCATCGCTGTATTGATTGTCCTGGGCTTGCTGTATAGCGCACTGCAATCGGCACGCAGCGCGGCGGCGATATTGATTGCTACGCCGTTTGCGATGACCGGAGGAGTGTTCGCTTTATTGTTGACCGGCATCCCGCTATCAGTCAGTGCCGCGATCGGATTTATTGCCTTGCTGGGTCAGGTTTGTTTAATGGGTTTGTTAGTGCTCAGTGCAACGGAAGAAATGCGCCGTAACGGTTTCGAGTTGCTGGTAGCGATCAGAGAAGGAGCGACACTGCGGTTAAGGGCGGTATTGATGGCCTCATTGCTGGCGTTATTGGGTTTATTGCCCATGGCGCTATCCACCAGTATAGGTAGTGAAACGCAACGCCCGTTCGCAGTGGTAATTGTCGGCGGCATGCTGACTACCTTTTTGGTGTCCATGTTCATATTGCCTGTTATCTACACTCTGGTGACCTCAAAACAGATGTTAACGCCCGAAGAGGCTGACGAATTACCGGAAACGCAAAAATGAATAAGCATTATTTGAAAATTGAAATAAACCGTGCGAGCGTAACAAAAAGTGCAATACTGATGATATTGCTGTTGGGCAGTCCGCTCGCATTCTCAGAAGAACAAGCGAAAAACCAAGACTTGCCCAATGTGGTATCGATTCGCCAACTGTTACAGATTGTCAGGGAAAAAAGTCCGCGCTACGCGGTTGCCCGCACTCAAATCGAGGCGGCGCAAGCCGAAGTTGTGGCAGCAGACGTGCTGCCCAATCCCAAGGTCAGCTACGGTCGTTATGATCAAGCCGGAGGACGTAGAAATACCCAGTTCGATGGCCCTTCACAACAGAATATCACAGTGGAAGTGCCACTTTTGCTAGCCGGTCAACGCGGTGCGCGCAAGGAATCTGCCGAACGCCGGGTCGAAGTGGCCGAAGCCGATGTCGAAACTCAATACAACCGGCTGATCCGTGAAACTTGGCGATTGTTCGCTCAATTATTGGCAGGACAGCGACGGGTGGCGGTCCTGGAAGATGCTAATCGGGAACTGGAACGGCTTCAGAGCCTTATTATTGGTAAAGAAAACGCCGGAACCGCCAGCCGATATGATGTCATGCGTATAAACCAGGAAACTCAGAGTTTAAAAACCCGGCTGGAAAGTGCGCATACTGATAATGCAGGTGTTGTTGGCGAACTGGGTGTGCTGTTGGGATTTCCGAATTGGAAACCACAAGCCAAGGGGATATTGGCACCTATTGGTGTATCGGCTGATTTAAATGCCCTATGGATGCAGGCCGAACAAAATAATCCTGAGCTTGTAAGCGCACGCCGGGAAACCATTGCCGCTGATTCAGGACTTGAACGTGCGCGTCGTGAACGTTGGCCCGTGCCTTCGTTATTGTTTGGCACAGCTTTTACCGATCAACCTTATGGCAATACCACTTTCGCAGGCGTATCCGTGGATTTGCCGATATTTGATCGCGGTCAGGGCGGCATGGCACGGGCGTCGGCTGAAAAACATGCGTCCGTGCTGAAACGCGAATTACTCTTGGCCTCAACGAAACAGGAGTTGGAGCGCGCTGTCGATGTATTGTCCAACCGTCGAAAAACGCTTTCCAAGTTTGAACATAGCGTTCTCGACCCCTTGCCTACGTTGAAACAAATGGCCGAAGACGCCTATCGTTTAGGGCAAACAGGTCTTTTGGAACTGTTGGATTCTTCGCGATCAAGGACTGAAATCAAACTGAATCATTTGGAGTTGCTGGTAGCTGAGATTGAGGCCGAACTTGACGCCATGATGGCGTCCGGGCAACTGGTCTGGATTTTGGAAAAGTCGGACTGACAAAAACCGCTACGCGCAAGTCAGGGGGAAATTTGCGCCTATATCGATTGCCAACTTAAAAGAGGGACAGGGGCGCATGGTTTTAGCTTTTTTATTACCTAAAATATTGAATGATCGTCAGTATGCTTGATGCTTTAATCTCTAATAAATGCAAGACTGATACATACAAGAATGGGTTTCCATTCTTAGATGGGGAACTATAAACGTAGAGATTACAAATTTACTATTGATTCGATACCATGCGAACAAATAATTAATTACTTCAACGGACTTTTAGACATGATACACAAACACACTCAATATTATTTTCGCCATCTGAAAGAAGATATTCCAGCGGGTATCGTGGTGTTTTTAGTGGCTTTACCCTTATGCCTGGGTATAGCGCTGGCATCTGGAGCGCCCTTATTTTCAGGCTTGATTGGTGGCCTGATCGGTGGGCTCGTTGTCTCCTGGCTCAGTGGTTCACAACTGGCTGTTTCTGGTCCTGCGGCCGGTTTAACCGTCATTGTTTTCAATGCCATTGAAACTCTCGGCAGTTTTCAAGGCTTGCTGGTAGCCTGCATTTTAGCGGGGATCATGCAGCTTATATTGGGTTTTTTCAGAGCCGGGATTATTGGCTCTTTTTTCCCTTCCGCCGTCATTGAAGGCATGCTGGCGGCGATTGGTTTAATTTTGATTATCAAACAGATTCCTCATGCCACGGGATACCATACCAGTTATGAAGGAGATGAGAGCTATATGAAAGAAACTGCCGAATCCAGCTTCATTGAGGTATTTGATGCGTTTGGAAGTGTTTCACCTGGCTCGGTTGTTATCAGCGTTGTGGCATTGCTGCTCTTGATTCTATGGAGCACGGCATGGTTTAAAAAACAAAAATGGTTAAAGCTGATCCCCGGCCCCTTAGTAGCGGTCGTTTGGGGCGTTGGCTACAACGGACTCGCCAGCCAGTTTGCACCTGACTGGTCGGTCAGCAGCAAACACTTGGTCAGCTTACCTGTTTCGGAAAAAGCCGCCGATTTTTTTAATAACTTTGTTCTGCCAAACGCCAGCTATCTCAGTTATTTGAGTAATCCGCATGTTTATACTGTTGCCATAACGATTGCGATTATCGCCAGTCTGGAAACGCTGTTAAGCCTTGAGGCGACTGATAAACTGGATCCTTTAAAACGTATTGCGCCCACTAACCGCGAACTAAAGGCGCAAGGTGTCGGTAATATTATCAGTGGCTTACTTGGCGGCTTGCCAATAACTGCCGTCATCGTGCGCAGTGCGGCCAGCATCAACGCAGGAGGGCAAACCCGTGTGGCTTGTTTCATTCATGGCGTGTTTTTATTGCTCAGTGTCATGTTTTTTGCGCACTATCTAAACACTATTCCATTATCTTGTTTAGCGGCAATTTTATTACATACCGGTTACAAGCTGGCAAATCCGGTTCTATTCAAAAGTTTTTACCAAAAAGGCATGAGCCAATTTCTGCCTTTCGTCATCACTGTGCTTGCGATTCTGGTAACCGATTTATTAAAGGGTATGGCCATAGGTATGGTTATTGGTCTGTTTTTTGTTATTAAAGCCAATTATCACGCGGCCATTACACTTACTCAAGATGGGTCGCACTATCTGTTATCGCTGAACAAAGATGTTTCCTTTCTGAATAAAGCGCTATTAAGAAAATTTATTTTGAGTATCCAGGAACAAAGCACAGTAACCATCGACGCAAGCAAAGCCCAGTTTATTGATCACGATATTCTGGAGACGATTGAAGATTTTCTGACTACTGCGCAGGATGCCAATATCACAGTCGAAACCATTGAGTTGCACGGCAAAGAAAAAACCAAAAAACACGAAGCTATGGTGATATTAAATGACAGGGTGTAGAGACTAAGTACGGCGACCTTTGGTTTTGTGCGATAACGACTGAAACATTAATACCTGTAAAGTTAATATTATGAAAACGCAAGTGAGAAATACAGATGAATGCACCTCCTAAAATTAATAACAATGGCCTGATCGCCAACCTGAAATACGATCTTCCAGCAGGTATTGCGGTTTTTCTGATATCAATACCCTTATCCTTGGGGATAGCGCTGGCATCCGGTGCGCCGCTGTTTTCTGGATTGATTACCGGGATTATCAGCGGAATCATAGTGGCTCCATTAAGCGGTTCCTCGCTAGGCATCAGCGGTCCAACGGCGGGGCTCGCTATCATTGTCTTGTCGGCCATTCAAAAACTGGGCTTCAATGGTTTTCTATTCGCTTTGGTCGTGGCTGGGGTTTTCCAAATCGCCATGGGTCTGAGCAAGGCTGGGGTTATCGCTTATTACTTTCCTTCTTCTGTCATTAACGGCATGTTGTCGGGTATAGGGATCATTCTTTTTCTCAAGCAAATTCCCCATGCCATGGGTTATGACCGGGACTACGAAGGTGATACCTCTTTTTTTCAGCCTGATAGCTACTCGTCTTTTTCTGAACTGGTGCATATGTTTGAATTTATTTCGCCGACGGCCATTATGATTGCGCTCCTATCACTGGCAATTCTTATCCTATGGGAACAGCCGTTTATGAAAAAACATCGGTTTTTTCAATTGTTCCAGGGCGTTTTAATCGCGATTCTAGCCGGTGCGTTAATCAATCAATGCCTGCAAAATTTTTATCCTGAACTGGCGCTAAGTGGTAATCATCTGGTCGTGATACCGGTGCTGCGAAATCCCGGTGATTTATTAAGTCAGCTGCATTATCCGGATTTTTCCCAGTTCGGCAATCCAGCTATTTATATGACAGCGTTAACACTGGCTGTTGTAGCAAGTTTAAAGACACTGCTCTCTATAGAAGCGGTTGATAAAATGGATCCCTATAAAAGAGTGACCTCCGCTAATCGAGAGCTGATTGCTCAGGGTATCGGCAATGCTTGTAGTGGCTTGCTCGGTGGTCTGCCACTGGCGCAAGTTATCGTGCGCAGTTCCATTGGTATTCAATCCGGCGCAAAAACCAAAGCCACGGGGTTCATCTGTGGGCTGTTGTTGCTGTTTGCAGTCATTCTTATTCCAACCTTGCTCAACAAGATCCCATTAGCCAGTCTGGCGAGCGTGTTACTGGTTGTCGGTTATAAATTAACCCGGCCGAAATCTTTTAAAATCATGTACAAAGCGGGCATGTATCATTTCATCCCTTTTTGCGTCACTATTTTAGGCATGGTTTTTACTGACCTGCTGATCGGTCTTACCATTGGATTGACCACCGCATTGTTTTCGATATTGCTGGAAAATTATAAAAGTGCTTTTTATTTTAATGAGTCACATATCGGAAATAAAACCATACTCAGGTTATCCGAACATGTCTCTTTTCTAAATAAAGCCAATATTAAACAAACCCTTGAGCAGTTACCCGATTACTCAGAAGTCATCATTGATGCAACCCGTTCAAAATACATTGATTACGATGTCTTCGAAATTATTGAAGACTTCAGAATTGAAGCACAACGAAAAAATATCAAACTAACTATTGAAAACTTGCGCGGTTATGGCGTTCTGGAACCGGTTGAGAATGTACGAGCGCCCACCTACGATACCCAGCAAGCATTAACACCGGCTACAGTATTGACTCTGCTGAAAGAGGGTAATGAGCGCTTCGTTAATAATCTGAAATCAAACCGGAATTTACTGGAGCAGATTAACGACACCCGGCAAGGCCAATTCCCCATTGCGATTATTCTAAGTTGCATGGATTCACGCACTTCGGTTGAATTAATTTTCGATCAGGGTTTGGGTGATGTGTTCAGTGCGAGGGTGGCGGGCAATGTCATCAATGACGATATTCTGGGTAGTATGGAATACGCCTGTAAGCTGGCTGGTTCGAAATTGATTGTGGTATTGGGACATTCGCATTGTGGCGCAATCAAAGGCGCTTGCGAAAATGTAGAGCTGGACCATTTAAGCGGACTGTTGCATAAAATAAAACCGGCTGTGGATGCTGTACACGCCGAAGAGTCTGTAAAAATTAGCACTGATAATAACGGCCTCGTGCAAAAAGTGGCAGATAAAAATGTGCAATTGACTGTCGAGCAAATTAGAGTCAAAAGCCCAGTATTGGACGCAATGGTGAAAAACGGTGATTGTGGCATAGTCGGCGCAATGTATGACATTGAAACCGGAAAAGTGAAATTCTATTAAGCGCGCCAGGATTTTTCGCTGCTAAAATGTATCCGTCCGATTTTAGCAGCGAAAAATCCTGGCCATTAATGCCTGCGGCGGCCCGCGTTCGTCCTCCGTCCGTTACGGCATACAACTTCGTCAAAACGCCCGGCCGCTACGTTACGCTTCCTGTACTCCTTATATGCTCTCGCAACGACTTGATCGCCAATGTCGGGGTCCTGTTAGCTACTGGTGGAAGCTAACAGCTCTACTCGCGTTGGCCTGACATCATCGCCGGGTTGCTTCTGCGTTCGGCGTTTTACGGCAGTCAGTCCGAGAGCCGGGCATCACCGGCAAGACTTAGCGTACGATTTTTTCCTTTTTCTGCTTTCTTCCCTATAAGCTCGGCTTTTAAGGTATGAAAGAAACTTTCCGAAACCACGTGCCTTGGGTTAACTTTCAGACAAATGGATAAATACAGCTTACGTGAAACACCGTATGACCAGTTTTTATACTTATTGTCGCTATCCGCAATTCATGATAATTTTTTTATTGGCAAATACTAAAAATAAAATACTTAACATCCAATAATTACATCTCAAAATCAGGAGAATTATTATGAATACCGCATTTGGAATTGTATCGGGACTTATTGTTTTGCTGGCAATAATGTTCATTTTGAAAAAACGAAAAAAATCATCATCATGCTCATCAAAGGAAACTCTGGTGAGTAAACCTAAAGCGCCTGAGCCGGAGAAGCAACAGCCGGTCGCTACGGTCGCAGTTAATGCTGAGCCTACCTCTGTAAACTCGCAAATAACTGATGCGGAAGTTGTTTCTTCCCCAACACCGGAGTCTGTCATGCCCATAAGTAATGTTGAGTCTTTCGCAAAGCCACAAGTGAAAGAGGCTGCGGCTTTAGCAGTCGAAAACAACAGTAGTGAATTTCCTGAAGATTCAATTCTGAGACGGCATTATTTCAATCACTTCTTTACCATGATTGAAGCGCTCGCCCCCCAACGACCTACAGATCCTGTTTTATGCCGTCACTACTATATGATGTTGCTCACCCGAATAGATCAATGCCTAAATGATAAAAAGGCAATGGAGCAGCTGATTTATGAGTATGAGAATCTCAGGATGTAGGATTATAGATTACAACGAAGCGCATCCATCAGCAGATGGATGCGCCCAAAGTAAAGTGATACAAAGGTTTAAAAGTTGATAAACAGCGATCCCATAATCAAGTGATGCATGGTGTTATTGGTGTGGGTGGCATCATCCAGGTATTGGTTGAGATATCCCCCTTCAGCCCGGAAGTTTTTATTGAAAGTCCATCCCAAGCCTGCAAACGCGCGATTTTGATCGAAACCCGACTGTCCGCCGAATTTTGTTGAGTTAACCCGAATGAAAAACTCGTCCCAGGTAATCAGGCTTAAACGCGGCTCGAACTCCAGCGGATGCATAAACCGCAGCATTTGCCGCGGCCTGAAACGAACGTCGTCGCCTTGTATGAAGTTGCTTTCGAACATGGTTCTAAAGCTGAAAGTTCCAATATCGGTAGGTAGTACATAACGAAATGCCGGCCAGACATCCTGCTGGGAAACATAGCTTTTACCGACATTTTGAGTAGGCAGCCAAGTGTAACCCGCCCAAATAGTGGCCCGGTCGCTGAGTGAATAGCCTACCGCCGTGCGCACCATGCCTTGGTACCAATGATTCCAGTTGTCGTCGAAGCGGGATTGGCCTTCCAGCCAGATACGTCCCTTTTCCAGTCTGGGATCCACGACTTTCAGACTGCCCTCGCCTACGATTTGCATCCAGCTGCCGGCATCCTGAAGCAAATCATCCGCCATAGAAGCCATGCTGAAAGAACCTAGAATCACCGCAGTGATTCCCCATAGTTTGATTTTTTTCTTAATCATATTGTTACCCATTGTAGTTTTGGCAAGTCTGCAATAGCCTCCCTGCCTCATTTATAAGATGTGTTGAGCGCATTGAAGTACATCAATATCGAGTAGATACCAAAGTACTTGTTATTTTTTAGCGTTAATCAGACCCAACAATCCCTTCATCAACGCCAAAGGTGTGGGCGGACAACCGGGAATCGTTACATCGACCGGAATGACATTGGACACTGCACCGCAGCTGGCGTAAGACACGCCGAATTCACCGCCGCAAGCAGCGCAATCACCGGCGGCAACCACCCATTTTGGGTTCGGTGTGGCTTCATAAGTACGTAGTAACGCCGTTTGCATGTGTCTTGACACGGGGCCTGTAACCAGCAATACGTCTGCATGTCTTGGCGAAGCCACAAAATGAACGCCAAAACGTTCAATATCGTAAAAAGGATTATTCAGTGCATGAATTTCCAGTTCGCAACCATTACAAGAGCCTGCATCGACCTGGCGTATCGCAATGCTGCCGGAAAACTTCTTGTCTATGTGGCTTTTAATCTCAATACCCAGTTGCTCGAGTTCGGCATCATTGGGCGCTTTAATGCGTTCAGTAACAACACCCGTGGTCAGGATTTTTTTTACAATATTCAGCATTTTCCTTTCCTATAAATCATTGCCCGAATATGAGCCATTCAGGGATTTGTTGCACACAGGAAAATCCGGCACGATATTATTCAGCACCAGCTTCTCCAGTGCAGGCCAATTCAATTGGCTGGGGTCGCGCGGATAAAAGCGGGCGATTTTATTATCGGCATCAAAGCGGATGTAGCTGATGATTTCGCCACGCCAGCCTTCAACGATGCCTAAGCCTTCATTTCCTGCGACCGGTGTTTGCCATTCGGTGCGTATATCGCCTGTAACCAGTTGATCGATAAAGCTTTCTACCAGCCGCAAAGCGGCCATGATCTCCTTATATCTGACCCACAATCTGGAGGCAATATCGCCCTGATTTTCCAACGCGACTTTAACCGTGACCTGATCGTAAGGCGCATAGGGCGCATCCCGGCGCACATCAAAGTCCTGTCCGCTGGCTCGTCCTACATAACCTAAGGTTCCAAATGCGGCGGCGATTTCTTCTGACAAAAAACCGGCCGTATATAACCGGTCTTCCAGTGATGAGTTGATGTCCAGAGCAAGTATGACCTCTGCCAGTTCTTTTCTTAATTCAACTATATCCTTTTTGATTAGAGTGCCGGACTCATCCGACAGGTCGCATGCAACACCGCCGGGAACAATTTTATCCATCAAGAGACGATGGCCGAAAACCGTTGCATTGGTACGCAGCCAGAGTTCACGCAAACGGGTAAACTGCATTTGCGCGAACACAAAAGCGACATCATTGCAAATGGCCCCTATATCGCCCATGTGGTTAGCAATGCGCTCCCGTTCCGCCAGAATGCCGCGAATCAAAGCGGCTCGAGGTGGAATTATCACGCCCGCCGCCTGTTCCATTGCCATACAGGCCGCCCAGCAATGGCCGACGGTGGTATCGCCGGAAACACGCCCGGCCAACCTGGCTAACGATTCGGGTTCCCTGCCTTCGGCAATTTTTTCTATGCCTTTATGCACATAGCCCAGACGCTCTTCCAGATTTAAGATCAGTTCGCCGACAGCCTGGAAACGGAAATGTCCGGGTTCAATGATACCCGCGTGCACAGGACCTACCGGAATTTCATAAACGCCGGCGCCATGCGATTTAATAAACGGATAGTGCATATCGGGTGCAGTGACGCCTACCGGCGTACCTTGAACAGGATAGTCCTTTCGTAACGGATAGTGGCTTTCAATCCAGGCTTGATGCCGCGTCCAACGCCTGTTATCAGGATGTCCGATAAACTTGATTCCGAACATATCTTGAGTATGGCGTTCGCTACGATTGGCGGCAGGATAAACCGTGGCTTGGCTGGGCAGCTCCGGATTTGAACCTTCAATGATTGTGCGTAACAGCACATACTCACCTTGCTTTTCAAAACAGGCGTTGATGAAAAACCGGTTATCAACCTGTTCCGCCCATCCGGCGGCCCAACGCAGGTTTTGCTGCACAGCCAGTTCCGCAAATTGCTGCCATGCATGGCTTTCGATTTGCCATAGTGTTGTCGAGGCTGTGTCGATCTTTGAGACGGTAATATCTGTACTCAGTTGGTTTAAAAAATCCGTAGTCCAGTTTGAAGAACTCATAACGGCGTACTCCCGGAAATTAATAGTGTCGCCTGCGAAAACCAGTTAGCCAGAAATCCGGGAATGGCCAGACCCAGCCAAAGCACCAGGGCCAGATGTATCATGACCGGCCATAAATTAGCGGTAATCGGTTTTTGATCTTTGGGTTTGTCGCCGTAAACCATCGGCTGGATATGCCTGAACAGTCCGGCAAAAGCAATGCCGATGCCCAGCAACAGCAATGGAGCCAACCAGGGGTAACTGTGCATGGTGGCCAGCAGTACCAGAAACTCACTGGTAAACACGCCAAAAGGCGGAAATCCGGCAATGGAAATAGTCCCGATCAATAATCCCCAGCCGATCTTAGGCTGGGTTTTAATCAAGCCGCGTATCTGGTCTATTCTCTGGGTTCCTGCAAGCTGAGCCGCATGGCCTACCGTCACAAAAATGGCTGACTTGGTCAGGGAATGCACAGTCATATGCAGCAACGCGGCAAATGTGGCGAGCGGCCCCCCGATGCCGAAAGAAAACGTCATCAGGCCCATATGTTCAATGGATGAGTAGCTGAACAGTCGTTTAATATCTTTCTGACGATGCAACAAAATGGCGGCAACCAGAAACGACAGCATGCCGAATCCCATCATTAAATAACCCGCCATATTGGAATCGGTCGCCCCGTCCACCAGCATCTTATTACGCACCACGGCGTATAGAGCATCGTTTAAAAGCAATCCCGACAATACCGCAGACATCGGCGTCGGACCTTCGGAATGGGCATCGGGCAACCAGTTATGCAACGGCACCAAACCGATTTTCGTGCCGTAACCAATCAGTAAAAAAACAAAGGCAATTTCAAGAATTTCCGGATTCAATTTATCGGCATTTTCGTAAAGTACCGACCACAGCAAAGCATTCTCCCCGTCGCCGATCTGCACTGCCGCGTAATACAGCAAAATGGTACCGAACAATGCTTGGGCAATACCTACCCCGCACAAAATAAAATATTTCCACGCCGCCTCAATCGATTCCGGCGTACGATATAAACTGACCAGCAACACGGTTGCCAGCGTAGCGCCTTCCATCGCCACCCACATGATGCCCATGTTATTGGTGGTCAATACCAAATACATGGCCAGCATAAAGCCCTGAAACATCGAGTAATACAGTTTTAAGCGCTTGTCGCTGAGCTTGCCGATTTCCATTTCATGCGCCATATAGGGCGAGGAAAATATCGATGTGGTGAAGCCGACAAAAGCGGTTAACACGATCAGATACACATTAAACGGATCGATTAAAAAAGCTTTGTCCGATGAAATAATCGTACCTTGATTGAGTACATTAATCGCCAGCCAAATAGTCGCCAGCAAGCAAATGCCGTTAAACCAGACATTTAGTTTCCCGGTGTCTGTTTTGTGTCCCGCCAGCGCGAAATAGATAATGCCGACTAACGGTATCAATAAAACCAAATAGGTGGCAATCATTTATCCACCTCGTGTAACTTGTTTAACAAATCGACATCCAGCGAATCAATACTGGTGCGAATGTGCAAGAAAAAGATGCCGAACAGAACCGCAGCGACCAGTACGTCAAAAGCAACGCCCAATTCGACCACCATCGGCATGCCATTGGTGGCGACGATAGCCGCGAAAAACAAACCGTTTTCTATCGACATAAAACCAACCACATGAGCGATGGCTTGCCGATGCGAAATCATTAACAACATACCCAGCAGCATCACAGAAAGACTAACCGCCAACGCATTCAACATGACCACCGATGAGGATTGCACAATAGGGTGCAGTACGTAATAACTGAATACCATCAGGCTGGCTCCGCCCAGCATCACTGCGGTATTATTTTTTAAAGCTTCAATATCTCGATGCATATTCATTCGCAGCACCTCGCGCCGTAACATCCACGGAATAAAAACGACTTTCAGCACTAAAGTCAGCACCGCTGAAATATAAAGATGATGATTATTCAAGCTGTAAGCCGCCAACCCTGTGGTCAAGGTTAATAAAAACCCCTGCATCGCAAATACAAAAATCAGCCGCAACAATCTCCCCTGCCCTAACATAAGAAAAGAGGTAAGTCCTACCAACGCAGCCATCGATAAAATGGCTTGCGTATAAAAATCCAGTTGTTCAATGTTCATCAGCGTGATGCCTCCAGGATGATATGACTCAATAGGCCCAACAAACCTAATAAATAGGCGAAACTGAGGTATTCCTGCACTCTAAACAGGCGCATTTTTGCAACCAGCGTTTCCGCTATTGCCAGAAAAATCGCCAACAAGGCAAGCTTGCCGATAATAGCCAACAAGCCATAGCCTAGCGCTTGAATACTAAATGTTTCGGCGATGCCCCAAGGAAAAAAGATATTGGCAATCAGTACGCCGTACAGCATCAGCTTCAACTGACTAGCCCATTCAATCAATGCCAGATGACGACCGCTGTATTCAAGAATCATCGCTTCGTGAATCATGGTCAATTCCAGATGCGTCGCCGGGTTATCCACCGGAATACGCCCGGTTTCAGCGACGGCAACCAATATCAAAGCGGCTAAAGCAAATACAAACGAAGGCCGCAAAACCAGGCCTTCATTCAGCACATGGGTGATAGCAAACGATAAGTTAGTCGTTGATGCGGTCATGGTCAGCGTAAAAATAGCCATCAACATCGCAGGCTCCGCCAATGATGAAATCGTCATTTCACGCGATGAACCCATGCCGCCGAATGCGGTGCCGACATCCAACCCGGCCAGCGCCAGGAAAAACCGGGCAAAAGCAAAAAAACCGACCATCACAATTACATCGGCGCTGGCCGAAGTCGGTAAATCGACAGCAATCAACGGCACAACGGTTGCCGCCAGTACCGTTGCAGAAAAGATAATATACGGCGCTAAAATAAATAACCATGAAGCCTGCTCTGCAACGACCGGCTGTTTATGAGTCAATTTGATTAAATCCCGATAAGGCTGGAATAAGGACGGTGCTTTGCGGTTTTGTAAATAACATTTACACCACTTGACCCAGCCTGCCAGCAACGGCGCCAATAAGACAAACAATGTGATTTGTAAAACAGCGATTAACCAGTTCATCAGCTGATCACCCATAACATAATAATTAAGGTCACAAACGAATAGCCCAGATAAACCCGGATATTTCCTGTTTGAATGCGTCCGACCAGCTTGGCCGTGTTGTTTACCGCGCGTTCAATAGGCTCATACAAACGCGGCCAACTATGATCATGAATCTGCAAGTGATAATGAACGGCCGCCACATCCTGATTCATTGCGCCTTGCATGTCTTTATCGATCTGTTCGTCAATAATCCAGACTTTGGCGAAAATCCGCCTGAAAGGCATCGTAAATGCGCTGCTGCTGTATTGCATACGAGACGTTACCCCACCAAAACCGCAATCCCAGGTTTCAGCTCTGCGTAATGCCGTTGCAGGATTGCGCCGCAGATACCAAAAACTGATGCACCCGGCAATCAGCGCACCGATCAGGACCAACGGAGGCGCATAAGAGGCTTGGCCGGTAGAAACCGGAGCCAGCCACAACCAACCTAAAGCGGCGTCATTCGGCAAGGTTTCGCCTAATAATTGCCCGGCAACGCCGTTGATCAGGCTGATGACCGGACCGGGGAAAATCCCGAACAGAAAACACAAACCAGCCAATAATGCAGGACCGGCCAGCATACCTTTGTCCTGGACTTCATGGGCTTTCTCGCAATGATGAGAACGCGGCTGTCCCAAAAAGATCAAGCCGAATACTTTGACAAAACAGGCTGCAGCCAACGCCGCCGTCAGCGCTAATGCAGCGGCGGCGACCGGTATCAAGCTGCGCAATACGCCATTATTCAGCACATCGACCTGTAATGCGGTCTGAAAAGCCAGCCATTCCGAAACGAAGCCGTTAAACAACGGCAATGACGAGATACTCATGCAGCCGATCAAAAACAACACGCTGGTTTTAGGCATCTTTTTAATCAGCCCGCCCATCATGTCGATATTCAACTCATGGGTTTGATGATGAATCATACCGGCGCCAAGAAACAGCAGGTTCTTGAACAGCGCATGATTGAAAGCATGTAACAATACCGCCAAAAAGCCCAGCGCCGCCAGTTGCGGATGACCGTTTGCCATAAAAATCATCGACAACCCCAGCACCATAAAAATAATGCCGATGTTTTCGACCGAACTGTAGGCTAAAAGGCGTTTTAAATTAGGCTGCATCATCGCGTACAAAATGCCGCCCAGTGCGGAGATGGTGCCCAGTATCAGCAACACCACGCCCCATTGCCACTGCACCTCGCCGATTAAATCAAAGCAAAAACGGATCAGCCCATAAAGCGCGACCTTAAGCATCACCCCGCTCATCAAAGCGGAAATATGCGAAGGCGCAACCGGATGCGCTTCCGGCAACCAGACATGGACAGGGACAATCCCGGCTTTCATGCCGAAACCCAGCAACGCGAGCATAAAAGCAATGCTGGCCCAGGTTGTCGACAAGTGGGATTCACGCAAAGCATCAAAGGTAAAGCCGTCGGAAAAACTGGCCAGTACGCCAAAGCCCAGAATAATAGCTAATGCACCGACTTCCGCCATCAGTAAATAAAGAAATGCGGCCCGGCGATTGGCCGGGTTTTCATGTTGGAACGCCACCAGGAAATAACTGGCGACCGACATCAACTCCCAGGCAATCATGAAAAAGAATGCATCATCAGCCAACAGCACCAGCAGCATCCCTGCAACGAACAAGCCGGTAAATAAGCTCAAGATCGCAAAAGGATGCTGACTTTCCTTATAACTGTTCACATAGCCGGGCCCGTAAAGGCTGACTGCACTGACCGCAATGCCGACGATTAAAAAGAAAAAACCGGACAGGCAGTCGAAGCGAACATGCCAAGGCAGCCAAGGCAGGCCTAAACTGAGTTGATCGGTGAGTGTTTCTTTACCGATCAATACGCTTAATCCGGCCAATACCGCGAAAACACCGGATAAACCCAGTAAAACAAACACGGCCCGCCTTAAAAGAACCGGAAATCGTTTTGCTTCCAGGCAAGCGGCAATCACAGACTGACAACGTTCATTGCCGCTCGGGAATTTTTTAAACCAATACTGACTAAACAGCATTATATGTCGGCGCTGATGCATCATCAGCCCCAGCAAGCCGGAAAAAAAACTTAGCAGAACAGCGCTATAAGCTAATACAAGGATCATAATAAATTCTCACTTTCGATAGCGTGTCGAAGCATTGTATATCCCTTAGACACCAAAATGGTCACTTTTACGGCGACTCATGTGATTTCGCTTCATTCTGCGCACCGCCAAAGGATGTCTTGAATAAGTGTCGTGATATTCCAGACCGTAAAACACACATTTGCCGCCTTGAGATTCATAGTTATGCTGAAAATCATGAAAAAATTCCATCACCGTATGATCAATAAGATAAGTATTGTTCATTTGAAAGATGACGGTTTTGCCGCTTTCCAAGTTAGCCAGAGCCGTCTTCAGTGACATAAAGTTAGAGAAAATCGCCGCGCCGACTATCGAGACGACAACAGAGTCGGCATCTTTGGGCTCAATAACAAAATGAATCTTGAACAGATTATTTAGCCTGACGCCGCGCAGCATGTGAATAGCGAATTTGGCTACGATACCGATCGCGACACCAATTAATAAATCGGTCGCCAACACACCGATGATCGTAACCACGAACATAAACAATTGTTCTTTACCGACGCCCATGACCTTAGCGAACTCTTTCGGAGAAGCCAGACGAAAACCGGTATAAACCAACAATGCCGCCAATGCTGCCAAAGGAATACTATGAATCAGCCGCGGAAACAGCACCACGAACAACAACATAAAAGTGCCGTGAAAAAAGTTAGCCCACTGAGTTTTTGCGCCATTGTTCACGTTAGCCGAGCTACGTACGATTTCGGCAATCATCGGCAAGCCGCCGATCAATCCGGCTACCAGATTACCTATACCGACCGCTGTTAAGTCACGGTCCAGATTGGAGTGACGCTTATACGGATCAAGCTTGTCGACTGCCATCGCGCTAAGCAAACTCTCAAGGCTACCGACCAAACTGATGCTGACCACGGCTTCCCAGAACTCTGCGGTGGCGAATTTTGAAAAGTCGGGAAAATAAAAACTGGACATAAAATTTTCAGAAATCGCGACTAAAAATTTCGGCCCGACGGTTTCTTCATGATGCGGTAAAAAATGCGCATCCGGCAGGAACAAATACATGTGTTCATGTTCTAAATCAAAATACCGCGCCAAGCCCATCCCTGCCAACACCACAATAAGCGGCGCCGGAATCATCTTTAAAGTCGGGTTTTTTATGACTGACCAAATAATCAATATGACCAATCCGGTAAGGCCGATAATGGCAATCTCATAATTGGGATTCAGAAGGCTGTGCGGAATTTGCGCAATCGTCGAAAACAGACTGCTACCTTTTTCCGGCGTAGCTCCCAGCATGACATGGATCTGTTTGGCCATAATGATGATTCCGATAGCCGCCAACATACCATGTACCACCGATGCCGGGAAAAACGAGCTCAACCGTCCTGCTTTAAACACACCCATTAAAATTTGTACGACACTGGCAACCACGATAGCAGCCAACGCATAACGATAACCTGCCATCGCATCGCCTTCGCCCAGCTCCTGCACCGCACTGAGCACCACCACGATCAATCCGGCAGCCGGGCCGTTAATGGTTATAAATGACCCGCTGATACGCGAAACCAGCACCCCGCCGATAATAGCCGTGATAATACCGGCTGATGGAGGAAAACCGGAAGCCATCGATATACCCAAACACAACGGTAGGGCAATAAGAAAAACCAGGAAACCGGACAGTAAATCGCTACGCCAATTTTCTTTTAAACCGGCTAAACCGGACTTTGGTAACCCAGGCAGGGATGAATCACTCATATAAATCCTCGTAATTTAAAGAAAGCTCTAACTAAATCACAAGCGATAACTGTGCCAACCTGTTTTATTGTTATAACTGCATGATTTTGAATATCAGTTTTAATTGCCAAGTTGAAAACAAGAAATCATGGGGTGCAAAGCAACCGGTCGGTAGTTGTTTTGCACCGATACCAAAGAACCGCCTGATGTTATTGGCGTGACAATCGCAGAGGAAGATGTTGGATTTTACGAGTAATCATTCAAGATAACCGCAGCCAAAGGAAAGCCGGCTTCAGTAAATCCCGGATATAACTCTATTCAGTTGTGATGCGGTTATTTCCGGCTAACCGGCCCATGCATTTGATTTTATGATTGATAAACTTACGCAATATATCGGCTTCAAAGTATTTAACCCAAGCTGTTCGATATTGCATGCAATTTATTTATGATCGATTTTCTATCGATAGCTTCCCAGGCCAGATTATATTAGACATCTTTCCTAAATAATCGACATGGCACCCCTCTTTATAGGGTTAAAATAACAACCATACTTCTGAAAATACGGATCGTCATGACACCTTATGCCTAATTACCCACGAACAATCCTGAAGAATTCATGCGGACTGTCGGACTGTCACATGAAGATTTTCAGCATCTTAACGAGAGGTTATCGCATTACCTTGAAGAACAAAAAGCGCACAACCCACTGACAAGACGGGGACGGAAAGACTCCAAGCTGATCTTGGAAGACCGCTTGTTACTGACACTGTATTACCTGCGCCACTATCCAACCCTGATCAATCTGGGGGCAGTTTTCGGTATCAGCGAGTCGTATTGCCATAAGATTTATGCGCGTACCGCAAGAATGTTGGCCAAAATTGAAAAGCTCCCCAACCGCAAGGCACTGTTGGAAGATGCCGCAGCCACCGTGGTCATTGATGTTTCGGAGCAGCCCATCGAACGCCCTGTCAAAAACCAGAAAGCGTACTACTCTGGAAAAAAAACGCCACACGGTCAAGGTTCAGCTGGTGATCTGTGTGTTGACGCTGGCAATCCTCTCCCTGGTGGTAGGAAAAGGCCGACAGCATGATTTTTCGGTTTTTAAAGACAGTCGCCTATTATTGCATCCCGATGCCTTACTGTTGGCGGATTCGGGATACCAAGGGATGCACAAACACCATCAGAATTCGACCCTGCCGGTCAAAAAGAAAAAAGGCCAACCCCTTTCGGCTGAAGACAAAGCCCATAATAAGACGCTATCAAAACAGCGTGTTTTCATTGAGCATATCAACCGCCGATGCAAGATTTTCAGGATTGTCAAAGAGGTTTATCGGGGCAAGCACAAGAATTACTCACTGAATTGGAATTTAGTGGCGGCTCTTGTCAACTTGCGCTATCGCTGTATTTAGGAAAGATGTCTATTATAAACATAACATTCAGCCCTCTTTTTTAGTGAGATACAGCTCTTCAACCTGCTTTCTAGCCCACTCGGTCTTCCTTAAAAACGTCAAGCTCGATTTGATGCTGGGGTCGTTATTAAAACACCGAATATCGATCAACCTGCCCAGTTCGGCCCAGCCGTAATCCGCTACCAGCTCGGTAAGCATCCTTTCCAAAGTAACGCCGTGCAGTGGATTTCCCGGTTGTTTGTCACTCATAGCCTAATCTTCATGCTCATAACGTCGTTGTATCGCTTCATCTCGCGCATCATTGATTTCCCGCATGATGCTGCGAACATCGGCGACTTTATTACTGGCCTTGAAACGGCCGGTCAATTCGACTTGCGGAGTCAAATCACCTGTCTCATAGAGTTTCCAAATCTCTTTGCCATACTCGGTAGCAAGCAGTTCGGGAGCAAAGCGGCCAAAATAATCGGCCAAATTGTCAACGTCGCGCTCCAGCATTCTGGCGGCATTATTGTTCGCCGCCGCATCAACCGCCTGAGGCAGATCGATGATGACCGGGCCGTTGGCATCTACCAGGATGTTGTATTCGGAAAGGTCGCCATGCACCAGTCCGGCACAAAGCATCCTGACCACTTCCTTAATCAGCAAGCCGTGATATTCAAGGGCTTGCTCCCGGCTCAATTCAAGATCGTTCAATCTGGGCGCGGCGCTGCCATGTTCGTCAGTCACCAACTCCATCAACAATACACCCTCGACGAAGTTGTACGGCTGCGGAACGCGCACACCGGCGGCGGCAAGGCGGTATAGCGCATCGACTTCGGCATTTTGCCAAACCTCTTCCTGCTGCTGCCGCCCAAACCGGCTGTTTTTTTCCATCGCGCGCGCCTGACGGCTGTTTCGCACCTTGCGACCTTCCTGATACTGGGCCTGCTTGTGGAAACCGCGTTTGTTAACATCTTTATAGACTTTAGCGCAGCGTATCTGGCCTTCGGAAAGAACAACGTAGACAGCAGCCTCTTTACCGCTCTTTAACGGACGGATAACCTCGTCGACAAGGCCATCCCGCACCAATGGTTCAATACTTTTTGGAGTTTTCATAGCCGCCCTTATACGCTGCCCTGGTAAAAATTAAAAATATTAGCGACGTTTTTCTTCGACATAGATTTGATCCGGTAATTCTAATGTTTATATTTTAGTTTATTTTGTGGTATTGACGTCACGGGTGAGCAATTTGCCTTCAGTTTGCAACCAGGACAAAACTCCCTCCCCTGCAACACGCCCGCTGGCAAAACAGGCGGTTAACAAATAGCCACCGGTCGGCGCTTCCCAATCCAGCATCTCACCGGCGCAGAATACGCCCGGCATCGAACGTATCATTAACCGTTCATCGACTGCTGCAAAGGTAACGCCGCCCGCACTGCTGATAGCCTCATCAATCGGTCTGGCCGCGACCAGCTTAACCGGCAACGCCTTGATCGTTTCGCAAAGACGAATCGGGTCATCAAAATCTTGTTTCGACAAAACTTCCCTCAACAAGCCGATCTTTAAGCTATCAATGCCGATCCGCTTACGGAGATGATTTACCACTGTGTTCTTGCCGCGCGGCTTTGAAACGCTGCCGATCAGAAACCGTTTGTCCTTACCGGGAGCAAGATCGAGATAAATCAACGCTGTTCCCGATGCCGTAATCTGATCACGCAACAGTGCGGACATCTTATAAATCAAGCTGCCTTCAACGCCATCCGCAGTGACGACCAACTCGCCCAGTTGACAAAACTCATCGCCGACCGAATTGACAAAAGACGCCTGCACTGATTTCAAAGGCTGTCCGGCAAAACGATTGCTAAAAAACTCGCTCCAACCTACGTCAAACCCGCAGTTTGACGGCTGTAGCGGAGCGACCGAAACACCTTTTTGAGCCAGCAGCGGCGCCCAAGCGCCTGTAGAGCCAAGTCGCGCCCAGCTACCGCCGCCTAAAGCCAGCACCACGGCATCGGCCCTGACTTTCACTTCACCGTCAGGGGTTAAAAAATGCAGGCCCCCATCATCCCAGCCTAGCCATTGATGGCGCATATAAAAACTGACAGCGTTTACACGCAATCGGTGCAACCATGCGCGCAATAAAGGCGCGGCCTTCATATCGACAGGAAATACTTTGCCTGACGAACCGATAAACGTTTCAATACCTAAATCCCGCACCCATGCTCGTAAAGCCTCAGGGCCAAACGTATCGAGCATCGGTTTGATATTGGCTCGACCAGAGCCGTAACGAGATAAGAACTTATCGAAAGACTCGGAATGTGTAATATTCATTCCGCCCTTCCCTGCCATCAAAAATTTCCGTCCCACGGAAGGCATTGCATCGTAAAGATCAACCTTCACACCCGCTTGGCTTAAAACTTCCGCAGCCATGAGTCCGGCAGGGCCGCCGCCGATAATTGCAACGGCTTGGTGGTTATCTTGGTTCCTTTCCGCCAGGCTTATCAATCTATTACTGATTGTCTTACTCTCTATAATTAAATTGATTTATTGCTATTTAAAGACTATCCGCATAACAAACAACAGCTATTATACAATACCATTTTGCCCTTGAATTCATAAAAAAACCGCTATCCACTCAAAAAACCAAATGAATCCCGCCAATTCCAATATTTTTAAAAACATACCGGAGCAATTACCGGAAGAACTGTTCGAATGCATTTTCAAGCGGGAGAATATTCAAATTGAACGCATTGTATCCCAAGGCCATATTACTCCGGCAGGACAATGGTACGATCAGGATTGGGATGAATGGGTCATACTGCTTCAGGGACAGGCCATTATTCTTTACGAAAAAGACCGGCAGACCTTTCATTTGAATGCCGGCGACTATTTACTGATCCCTGCACATACCAAGCACCGGGTTGAATGGACTCTGCCTGACCTCCACACCCTCTGGATGGCTGTTCATTTACATTAAACAGAGCTTTATCGAGTCTGCGTTGCCCGTCCATTTACATATTTTACACAGCCTGACACATACATTATTTAACTTGATTTTGAGTCTATTTTTATACTTTTTTCAGGGTGGATGAAATAGATTAATCGCATTGTAATAAATTCGTCAAAAAGCGAAGTTATACTTTGGGGCTATGAAAAAAACCAAAATTGAAAAACATAAGCTTCTACTTCGGCATCTAACCCTTGATGATTACGATAATATTGCGATTTTAATGGAGCATGTTTACGGTAATTTAGGCGGAGCCTGGAAAAAAGACCAGTATACGTCCCAGCTTACTCGCTTTCCTCAAGGGCAGATTGTCATTGAAGATAACGGAAAACTGGTCGCCGCAGCATTAAGTATGATTGTCGATTATGCCCGCTTCGGCGATGTCCATACCTACGCGCAAATTACCAGTAACGGTTACCTGACCCACCATGACCCGCACGGCGACACCTTGTACGGCGTTGATATTTTCGTCCATCCAAAGTATCGGGGACTGCGCTTAGGCCGAAGATTGTATGATGCGCGCAAAGAATTATGCCGAAACCTGAACCTGCGCCGCTTTATTGCCGGCGGACGCATTCCCGGCTATGCCAAATATGCCGACAACCTAACGCCGGTGCGCTATATCGAAGAAGTCAAAAACAGGGAAATTTATGACCCGGTACTTTCGTTTCAGTTGTTTAACGGCTTTCATGTCCGTAAAGTATTGACCGGCTATCTCCCTGTCGATGCTGACTCAAAAGGCTATGCGACGCTGCTTGAATGGGTCAATCTTGATTATGTAGAAAAAACGGCTTCACTTGGCGCGTCTAAAAGTGTCATCCGCTTAGGCGTTGTGCAATGGCAGATGCGAACGCTGACCAGCGTCGAAGAATTGCTCAAACACGCCGAATTTTTTATTGATGCGGTAGCCGGTTACCATGCCGATTTTGTGCTCTTTCCCGAGTACATGAGCGCGCCGCTGATGGGATTGTTTAATGATAAAAACCCTCCCGACGCCATTCGCGCGTTAGCCGGTTTTACCAGTGAAATCAGGAATGGCTTATTGGAAATGGCGATGTCTTACAATATCAATATTATTGCCGGTTCCATGCCCGAGTATAGCGCCCATGAACTCTATAATGTATCGTGGCTGCTCAGGCGCGACGGTACTTTCGAGGCTCAATACAAAATCCATGTCACCATTGATGAAGTCAGCTGCTGGGGCGTTCAAGGCGGCAATGCGTTGAAAGTGTTCGATACCGATTGCGGCAAAATCGCAGTATTAATCTGTTACGATTCCGAATTCCCCGAATTGGCACGCTTGGCAACCATGCAGGGCGCGCAAATCATTTTTGTGCCGTTCTGGACCGATACCAAAAATGCCTACCAACGGGTGCGTTATTGCTCACATGCCCGCGCCATTGAAAATGAATGTTTTGTGGCGATTACCGGCAGTGTCGGCAATTTACCCTATGCTGAAAATATGGACATCCAATACGCGCAAGCGGCCATTTTCAGCCCCAGTGACTTTTCATTTCCGCATGATGCGATATTAGCGGAAGCCACTCCAAACACCGAAATGACATTAATTGCCGATGTTAACCTGGATCTATTAAAGCAAGTCCGTACTCGCGGCGCTGCACGTAATCTTACTAATAGACGCCCGGATTTGTATCGTTTAGAGTGGTTCTAAATAAAATCCCAAGCAACAGTGACTCAAAGCAGCTGGGTTGTCCAACTAGGGAATTTATTCATTACTTAAATTTAATAATGCTACCCTAGGTTACTTATGACATCTCCTAAAACTGTTCTCGTCGTCGGCGGCGCCGGCTATATCGGCTCCCATATGGTCTGGCTACTCGGCCAAAAAGGCGTCAATGTCGTTACTCTCGACAATCTTTCCAGCGGACACCGTGACGCGGTATTGCATGGCCAATTCGTACACGGCGATATTGCCGACCGGCTGATACTCGATAAAGTGTTTCGCGAACACAAATTTGATGCTGTCATGCATTTCGCTTCGTTCATCCAGGTCGGTGAATCGATGCAGGACCCCGCCAAGTATTACCAAAATAACGTCGTCAACACCCTGAATCTGCTCAACGCAATGTGTACTTACGGCGTTGATAAATTCATTTTCTCATCGACCGCCGCCATCTTTGGCGAACCGGACTATACCCCTATCGATGAAGCCCATCCGAAACAGCCTATTAATCCCTACGGCTGGAGTAAACGGATGGTTGAGCAGGCCTTAGCCGATTACGACCACGCTTACGGTCTCAAATCCGTGTGCTTGCGTTACTTCAATGCGGCCGGAGCGCATCCTGCCGGCTTGCTTGGCGAGCGGCACGATCCCGAAACGCACCTGATCCCGCTGGTATTGCAGGCAGCCTCCGGCCGCCGTCCGCACATTACCGTTTTCGGGCGTGATTATGATACGCCGGACGGCACCTGCATCCGCGATTACATTCATATTCTTGATTTGGCCGAAGCGCATTGGCTGGCTCTGCAATATCTGCAATCAGGCAACGATTCTAACGCATTTAATCTGGGCAATGGCAACGGCTATTCCGTAGAGAACGTCATCCAGGCGGCCAGGCGAGTCACCGGCAAGACTATTTCAGTACAGGAAGGCCAACGCCGTGAAGGCGATCCCGCCCGGTTAGTGGCCAATGCCGATAAAATAAAGCAGGAATTGGGTTGGCAGCCTGCCTATGCGGACTTGGATGCGATAGTGGAGCACGCTTGGCGGTGGGAATATAACCACACGCCCGATTCACAAAGATCACATAAACTTCAAATACCACGCGCGGCGGCAATTACCGCTTGACCTAATGCCAAACCACCATCGTTCATCGGATAGCGTTGCGGCGACAGCACGGTAAGACCGTGCTGCTGCAATTGCCCGGTCACCGCTTCCAATAACAAGCGGTTTTGAAATACACCACCGCTGAGCACTATGTTATCAATACCTGTTTGGCGGCTAAGATCGTTCAAAAGCGCAACTGTAGCGACAACCAAGCTGTGGTGGATACGGGCGGCAATGCGAGCTTTATTAACACCTTGCTTAAGATCGGTCAGCACCGCCTGCCATAATCCTAGCCAGTTTAACACCGACAAGCCTTCGCTACGGTCGATTGCCCAAGCTTGCGGATAGGATTGCTCATCCGAAAACAACGGCGTCGCCAGAATTTCCAGCGCAATCGCAGCTTGACCTTCATACTGGACCTGTTCACTATGCAGGCCCAGTGCAGCGGCAAAAGCGTCGAACCAGCGGCCGCAAGAAGTGCTGGGCGGCGAATTGATATTTTTGCCGATCATCGTCGCTACGGTTGCAAGCGGTTTGCTCGCCAATAACTTGATAACGTCCAAATCGGCATAATCCTGTTGCAGCGATTGCCAGTCGAAATAATGCAGCAGTTGCGCATAAGTATTGCGCCAAGGTTCGCGCATGGCCTGCACGCCGCCGGGCAAAGCGATAGCCTGGAAATGGCCGAGTCGGGTGTAATGCTTATAATCGCCCAACAGAAATTCGCCTCCCCATAATCCGCCTTCATCACCCATACCCAAACCGTCGAAGATCGCGGCCAATACCGGCGGCGCATCCAGCGCGACACCATGTTCGGCCAGACAAGCGGCCAGATGGGCGTGATGATGCTGCACCGGTACTAAAAGCGCCGCTTCGGATTCGGCCAATAATTGGCCGTATTGCTTCGATAGATAGCCCGGATGATGATCGACCGCAACGTACTGGGGCTTGAATCCATACAATTGCTTGTACAAACCGATAGCATTGCGGTAATCGGCTTGAACAGCAGCATTTTCCAGGTCTCCGATATGCTGGGAAACGACAGCTTGGCCGTTTTTCAGCAAACAAAAACTGTTCTTAAGCTCCGCCCCCATTGCCAGAATATTACCGGCCTGCTCGAAACCGGGCGGCAATACCAATGCCTCCGGACTGTATCCGCGGGCCCGGCGCAGTATGCGCATATTGCCGGCCATCTCCCGCATTACCGAATCGTCCAGCCGATTGACGATGTCCCGGTCATGCAGCAGCAGATAATCGGCAATGCCTGTCAGCTTTTCCCGAGCCTCGTCGTTGTCCGTGCATTGCGGTTCGTCGCTGATATTGCCTGACGTCAGCACGATAGGCGTATCCAAATCCTGTAATAACAACGTGTGAAGCGGCGTATAAGGCAGCATGAAACCGAGCTTGTCATCGCCCGGCGCGACACCAGGTGCAAGCGTTAAACCATGCGCTGACAGCAGCACTATCGGCGCGGCTTTGTCGTGCAGAGCCTGCTTTTCCTGATCGTTCAGCATCGCATAGCGGACGATGGTTCCCACATCCCAGGCCATCAACGCAAACGGTTTGGCATAACGGCGCTTGCGTTCGCGCAGCCGGTTGACCGCATCCGCATCGGCCGCGTTGCAAGCCAGATGAAAACCGCCCAAGCCTTTAATTGCAATAATGTAGCCTTGGCGAATCAATTCGGCGGCCTGTTTTAGCGGGTCGATGCGATCCGGCGTCTGGCCGTGGCTATCTTCCAGCCAAACCTTGGGACCGCAGTCCGGACAGCAATTAGCTTGGGCATGGAAGCGACGGTCGGCAGGATCATCGTATTCCTGCTGACACTGCGGACACATCGCAAACTTCGACATGCTGGTATGACAGCGATCGTAAGGCACACGCCGGATAATCGACAGGCGTGGCCCGCAGTGGGTGCAATTGGTGAACGGATAGCGGTAGCGGCGGTTGCCGGGATCGGCGATTTCGGCAAGGCAATCAGGGCAAGTAGCTGCATCGGCAGCGATAGGCGTCTCTATACCATTTTGCCGGCTGGCGACGATGCGAAATTCCTCTCCATCTTGCTGTTCGCCCAGGGTTTGCACCTCCAGACTGTCAAGCTTAGCCAGTGGAGGAAGTTGCAGCGGTATCTGCCGAATGAAAGTCTCAAGGTCTTCGTTGCTGCCAAAGGCATGAATCATCACGCCCAGTCCGTCGTTCCAGACCTCGCCGGTCAATCGGTATTGCCGGGCCAGTCGCCAGATTGTCGGTCTGAAGCCTACGCCCTGGACAATGCCGCGAACCCGAATCGCCCTGCCGTGCATTAACAGATACGCGGCAACTGCTCGCCAACCGGCCAGTCGACAATACGGCGGCCGCCGAAAGCCGTGGTCATTTGCACGAAATGATGCTCGTCGGCAATCACATTGCCGATGATTGCTGCATCAAAGCCTAATGGATGTTGCCGCATCACCGCCAGCAACGATTCGGCAGCAGCGGCATTGCAGATGCAGACCAGCTTGCCTTCATTGGCGACGTACAACGGGTCCAAACCCAGAATTTCGCAGGCGGCTTTGACTTCGGACTTGATCGGAATCTGCGCCTCGTCGATAACCATGCCGACGCCGGATTGCTGCGCCAGCTCATTCAATGCGGTCGCCAAACCGCCTCGGGTCGGATCGCGCAAGCAACGGATGTCGGCAGGCGTGGCGGCGACCATGTCGGCGACCAGCGAATTGAGTGCTGCGGAGTCGGAAACAATCGTCGTGTCAAATTGCAGATTTTCCCGTCCGGCCATGATTGCAACGCCGTGATCGCCGATCGAGCCGCTGACTAAAATCGCACAACCCGGTTGCGCACGATTGCCGGAAATATTGACGTCTTCCGGCACAATGCCGACGCCGGTGGTGGTAATGAACACGCCGTCGCCCTTGCCTCGCTCAACCACTTTGGTATCGCCGGTAACGACAGGCGTACCGGCGCGTTTGGCGGCGGCTGCCATGCTGATGACGATTTTTTCCAGATCAGCCAGAGGAAAGCCTTCTTCCAGAATAAAGCCCACCGCCAGATACAGCGGCTTTGCACCGGACATAGCGACATCATTAACGGTGCCGTGCACCGCCAGTGAACCGATGTCGCCGCCCGGAAAAAACAACGGCGAAATGACATGGCCGTCGGTGCTGATCACTAGCCGCCCAGCAGGCACGGTAAACAGCGCTTGGTCGTTACGCTGCCGCAGCAAGTCGTTGTCGAAATGCTTGATAAATAACTCGTCGATCAGTTGTGCCATCGCGCGACCGCCACCGCCGTGGCTTAGGTCGACTTTACCGGTAGCTATATTTAATTTAATTGTATAAGAGTTGGGCATAGGAATGATTTTTGGTAACTGCTCAGCAAATGCTGACTGTCAATATTTGATACACGATGATTTACTACTTTTGCCAAGTTTCAAACACCTCAGTCAAGTCAACAGCCAACTCAGGGAATAAGTGCGGTGTGGCGATGTCATCGTCCGTATACATGTGTTTAAGTTGGTAATGCCCGTTGTCATCCAGGACAAATTGATGAATCGCTTGGTCATTGGGATAAACAATCCAGTATTCCTGCACGCCGCTTTCTCGATAGAGTTCATATTTGATTTGCATCTCCCGCTTGGAATTGCCTTTGGATAAAATCTCAATAATCCAATCGGGCGCACCATTGCAGCCTTGTTCGTCCAAAACGTCAGGATTGCAAATAACGCTCAAATCAGGCTGGACAACGGTATGGATGTCTTGACTGGCTAAAACGGATTTTTTGCGGTCGTATAGGCGCACATCAAAAGGTGCGGCATAAACGCGGCACTTTTTATGTTTGAAAAAAAGGTGCAACAATGTCGTTAAATTCGCAGAAATGTCTTGATGCTTCACATTCGGCGCAGGCGACATCAGCATGATTTTGCCTTTAATTAACTCAATGGCTTCATCCAGTTGCCAGGTCAAGTAATCGGCATAACTGTAAGTTTGGGTTAAATCTAATTGCGATAATTGGGTGATTTTAGGCATTTTGTTTAATCCTCTGTTTATTCAAAGCTACCAACTTGGCGAGGCCGTTTAAGGTAAAACCGTTCGTGGTGAGCTTACGAACCATGAACGGCTTCCGCCCCCTCGACAAGATACCGTTATGGTATTGCCGCTTCTAATTCGATAGCTTGCATAGGCTAAACACTATTCAATCAAACAAGTCTGAACCTTAAAAAGGTGTCGCGGTAGCGACTCAAAATCAATCCCGCACCCGTCCATAAGACCAATATGCCGCACAAGCTCCCTCCGAAGACACCATACAAGACCCCATCGGATTTTCCGGCGTACAAACCGTACCCAGCAACTTACAATCCTGAGGCTTTTTAGCGCCGCGCAAAATAGCCGGGCATTCGCAACCTTTGACATCGGAAGCCTGAATCGCAGGCATATTAAAACGCTGCTCGGCATCGAGATCGGCATAACCGGCTTTGAGCTTTAACGCGCTGTCGGGAATCAAGCCCAATCCGCGCCATTCGAATTGCGGCCGCAACTCAAACACTTCCTGCACCAGCGCTTGCGCTTTCAGGTTGCCTTGCCGGGTAACGGCGCGGCTGTATTCATTTTCGACTTCGTGGCGGCCTTCGTTAAGTTGGCGGATCAGCATCAAGGCCGACTGCATCACATCCAGCGGCTCGAAACCGGCGATGACTATCGGCTTGGCATAACATTCGGCAAATGTTTCATAGGGTTGGCTGCCGATGACGGTGCTGACGTGGGAAGGTCCGAGAAAAGCATCAATCGCGACCGGTTGCGGCGCATCGAGTATCGCTTGCATCGCGGCAGGCGTCAGCACGTGGTTGCAGAACACCGAAAAATTCGCCAAGCCTTCGGCCTGAGCTTGCTTGATCGCGACGGCGGTAGGCGGCGTGGTGGTTTCAAAACCGATTGCGAAAAACACGACCTGTTTTTCGGGGTTTTGTCTGGCGATTTTCAATACATCTTGCGTCGAATAAATCATCCGAATATCCGCGCCGCCCGCCTTGGCTTTCAGCAAGCTGTTGCGGCCGGTGGCCGGAACCCGCATCAAGTCGGCATAGGTGCAGAGAATCACGTCTTGTCGCTCGGCCAGTTGTATTGCATTGTCGATGCGACCGGTCGGCAATACGCAAACCGGACAACCTGGGCCGTGGATGAATTCGACATTGTCCGGCATTAAATCCTGAACGCCGTAACGGAAAATAGCATGGGTATGGCCGCCGCAAAACTCCATCAGGCGATAATGCCGGTCGGGATCGACGGTTTGCGCAATCGCCTTGGACAGTTGCTTGGCAAGATCTTGCTGCCTGAATTCGCTGATGTATTTCATACGTCTGACATTAACCCGGCTTCGGCAAACAAAGCCAACGTTTTCAAGGCTTCGTCCTCATCGATTTTATTCAGCGCATAACCGACATGCACCAGAACGTAATCACCGAGCGCGACATCATCGACCAGGGCCAGCGACACTTCGACTTTGACATTGCCGACCGATGCGGTTGCCATGTTGTTGGCGGGATCAAGGGCGACGATTTGAGCGGGTAAAGCTAGACACATAATTTTGTTTTTGATTAAGGTTTTGGGGTTAGGCCGTTCTGTTTAATTGCTTACGTAACTCTACCGGATTACGCCTCAAATCAAGTACGGCGATAACAACAATGGCGGTTTTGGAAACATCGTAATAAATCGCAAAAGGGAATCTCTTCGCCAGCATTCGGTAAAGCCCGAATTGCTTACTGTGTATACCTCCATACAATCTAAGCGATTCAATGTCCGCAATAATACTGTCAAAAAAATAATCACCGATCCCTTCCTGATTATTGTCATAAAATAATTTTCCTTGCCGCAAATCAGATGCTACTTGCTCTAAAACAACCAGCTCTTTAGACGTCATCGGTTGGTATTTTTTAATTCTTGCAAAGAAATTAATGTCGCTTGTTTTGAATTGAGCAGTTCCAATCTGTCGTTAAGTATATTCTGATGCCACACAGGGGATTCTATCTGCTCCTGTTCATGACACAGACTATCCCAAATTTCTTCCATCAACATGATTCGTTCGGAAACCGGCAGGGCTTTTATTTCAGTAATCGTCATTAGCTTACCTTTTGGTTGTAGGGTACGTAGTACGCACCGCTTTTCAGCACATTGCTAGGCATAATCAATACGCTGCAACTCCAATTCGGCCTTCAACCAGCGCAGCCAGCTATCCATCCCCTCCCCTGTTTTGGCCGACAACGACAGTATCTTAATGCGCGGATTGACCTGTTTTGCATACTGTATACATTGCTCTGTATCGAAATCCAGATACGGCAACAGGTCGGTCTTGTTCAAAATCATTAAGTCGGCGGCATGAAACATATCGGGGTATTTAATCGGTTTGTCCTCGCCTTCGGTGACCGACAAAATCACCACCTTATGCGCTTCGCCCAGATCGAATGCCGAGGGGCAAACCAGGTTGCCGACGTTTTCGATGAATAACAGGCTGTGATTTTTCGGCTGGAGTGTTTCCAGCGCATGGCCGACGCGGTGTGCATCAAGATGGCAACCTTTGCCGGTATTGATCTGCAATGCCGGTACGCCGGTGGCACGGATGCGCTCGGCGTCGCGAGTGGTTTGCTGGTCGCCTTCGATGACAGTAATGTCGAGGTCCTCTTTCAGCCGGACGATGGTTTCAGTCAGCAGCGTGGTCTTGCCGGAACCGGGACTGGATACCAGATTCAACACCAGCATACCGCGCTCGCCGAAATAGCTACGGTTTTCGGCGGCATAGCGATTATTTTTGGCCAGAATATCCTGTTCGATTTGCACCATCCGCTTTTGGCTTAAGCCCGGCGCATGAGCATGTTCAGCATCGTGGTCATGATGATGGTCGTGATCGTGGTGTTCATGATCATGCGGATGTTCGTGGTCATGATCGTGCGAGTGGGAATGGCCCTCGCCGCAGCCGCATACGCCGCACATTATTCTACCTCCAGTTCTTTGATTCGCATTTGATCTCCGCTGTTGACCTGTAATTGATGGCTGCCGCAGTGCGGGCATAGATCGTATAACTGCTGCACAACCACATTGCAGCCGCACGGCATGCACCAGGCTTGGCCCGGTACTTCGATGATTTCAAGCTGAGCATGTTCGGCCAGCGAACCTTGTACGACAACGTCGAAACTAAAACGCAATGCCTCGGTTTCGACACTGGCCAACGCGCCGATTTCCAACCAAACCGTTTTGACTCTGCTGTATTGTTGGGCTTCAGCTTGCTGTTCCAATACCTGCAAAATGCTTTCGCAAAGCGACATTTCATGCATGGCTATCCCTGCCATGTACCCTTCGGGCAAGTGCAAATTTGTTCCAAACAGATTTGTCATGCATGGTTTTCTATCTCGTTTCGACTGTCTGTCAAGTTTAACGCGTATTGTACGCAAGGATCTACCGCGTTGATATAAAGTTCCGCTTGCCGTTGCAAATCGTTTAGGTTTTCGGCTTGCAATTGTTTCAAACCTTGAGCGACGACGCCTTCGGGATGAAAATTCCATTCGGTGGGCGCGATGATTTGATAATCATCTACACGTCCTTGCCGTAATTCCAGACGATGGATTAACAGGCCGCGCGCCGCTTGGACCTGAGCCAAACCTATGCCATCGTTAACAACATTGATTGTCGGTAATTTTATCCGCATCAAAAGCTGCCTGAGTTGGGATGGTATTAAAGCGACTTCCAGCAAGCGGGACAGCATTCGGACAATCAGGCCGTTACCGTAACATCTGTGCATCCCGGCGATTAAAGGCTGCGACAGTTGACGATTTAACAGCGTCGTTTCAAAACAGCGGCCTTGCCAATGCGGCATTCGGCTGAAAGTTGCCAAATCTTGTCGTTGCAACTCCCGGTTTAATACTTCTGCCTCAAGCTCGGGCAGGCAAGCAATATTATTTTTCCCAATTGCCGCCCAGTTCCGGCTATATAAATGATTTAGCAAGCTGGCAGGTAGCGCATTATTTTGCCGTAGCCAATTCTTCAACTGCACTTCGTCGGCTAACTCTTTAAATTCGGCAAGCTGGTCGTTAAAAATCGAAATATCAATGAGCACTTCCAATTCATCGATCAGTTGCAACAACTGAGCGGTATCGACATTCAGACAACTATCGAACTTGAATGCCTCACCGTGCCGAAACAAATGCCGCTTGAACAGCGCATCGAATTTAAGCAGCCTTACCAAGGCTTTTTTATCTTGAGCGAGACCTATAAAAACCGGCCAATCCAGCAAGATACGCCAGGCGTGTTCGCGCAAGGTTTCAAGTTGCACCAGCAGGTCGCGGGCTGAATCCAGCTCAGGTTCTTCCATCATGCCAAGAGCCGAGCGGCAGGCCAGCATTGCGGCATAAGCTTGGGCGTTGCCGCACAAAGTAAATAGCAGCGGAACTATTTCGAGTACCTGTTCAGGGGTTTTGCCTATTAATACCTTCGCTATCGATTCAGGCCGGCTGGATGCGATTTGCACTCCGCTCACCTTGCCGAAGTCATGATACAAATCGATGATGATAGTACCGGCCGGTGTCACTCAACGATTTCCTTTGCCGATAGCGCCGCGCAGCAAGTCACGACGGCTAACAGTACGCGGCGCCGTTTCGGCCAGAAGGCCCTGTAACGCAGATTCTGCCGTCGCAAGCGCGGCGGCTTGATTCTCGAATTGGAACATCGGCGAGAACAAAGAGCAGAGTGCGTAAGTATCTATTTGCGTTTCGGTACCCAACGTAAATTCGAATGTGCCATACGGAAAGTGCTTGTCGATTTTTATGCCCGGTGCTTGCTCTTGCCAAGCGCTGTCCGGTCCCGGCAACAACATCAGATTCATGAACCAGGGAGTAATCAATACGCCGAGCCAGTCTTCGCCAAAACGGTTAAAGCCGAAGGCCTGCACAGAAAGCGCGAAGTTAACTACCGGCAAGTCACGCATGCGCTTATCCAATATTTCATTGAATGTTGTTTCCAGCGTATGCCGGATTTGCTCGTTATTTTGCCAGATCATTATTTAACGTAGCGTACACCATGCGCGCAAAAAAGAAGTCTTTCTCATTTCCTTGAGTCACTGCCATTAAGTTAAGCACATTGACACCCCGTAGGAGCGGGCCGTGCCCGCGACATTTGGACAGCGATTGCAAAACTTTTAGCTCCTTCATCGCGGGCACGGCCCGCTCCTACAATGCTTAACTTAATGGCAATGACACAGTAACGAGTTTTTTCTTCGTGTTCTCGGCAATAGCTCCTGCATTGCTCTACCTCCTGCATCTATGCAGTCGTTCTTGCCTTCGTGGTGAGTAAATACCCTGACACAACATAATCAATCATCCAACACCAAAAAATCCTGTTTTTTACTATCGCACTCAGGACAGCTCCAATGATCGGGTAATTCAGAAAAAGCCGTGCCGGGCGGTATTTGCCAGACCTCGTCACCGACTGCCGGATCGTACGCATACCAACAGATTTTGCACTCCAGCCGGGTTTGCGGCGGCAACTTCGAGGCGTCGCTGCCGAAGGCTCCGGCGAAAAAGGAGTCATTCATAAATACACCTTAAGTATCTCCTGCAAACGCTCTTGGCTGTCGGCTATATCTTCCGGCGAAGCGCAGGCCACGCTGGGTACATCGCTGACTTCCAGGGTATTGAGAATCAAGGTATCTTCCGAATTGAAATATTGCACCCACCAGACGAAAGTGGTGCCGGTGGCGGTGATCCGGCAGTTGCCGTAGCCGCGAGACAATATCGTCACCGAACCGCCGCCCAAGCGTTGCGCCAAAAACGCCAGATCCTGCTCCGTCTGCGGCAACAGGCTCAGATTGATGGTGTGCGCTTCGCCGCCCGGCCGGTATTCGGCGATTTTGGCGTTCAGTTCGGCCAGTAGCGGCGGCGCATTCATTACGCCCGGCGGCAACGCAGTCCAGCGGGTATCGATTTGTGCTGCCGTACCGTTAAAGGCCGATTGCGAGAGCTGCTGCGGGATAATGCCGACTTCCAGCGCATCATCGACAATCTGCCGCTGGACATTGAGTTTTTGTAAGCGCCAAACTCCGGCCAATACCGATTCCTGGATGCGGATGCTTTGCGCGCCGGAACAGATCACGCTGACTTCGCCTTCGCCGAGCAGTTCGTCGATAAACCGCCGGTTGTCTGCATTCAGCTTTGTTAATTCAATAGGTTCGGAAAGCGAAGGAAAAGCTGCCAGATTCTGCTGCAATTTCAGCAAAATGGTTTTAGCCTGTGCCAAATCCTGTGCGTTTAAATCCGTAGAAATTTGCGGCATGGCATAAGTGGTCATTTCCTGCGGCATTTGCAGATATTCCAATGCAACGCCGTCTTCTTCCGACGGTTGGCTGCCTTGACCGAAAATTGGGAGTGATATAGAAGTCATAATGATCGTGATTATTCGGTAGGGCGCGCCGTGCGCGCCTTTTCCCAAGTTTGAAGGTTTCGTGCAACTCTGGCGCGCACGGCGCGCCCTACTTTATTTAATGACCGCCGCATACTTTATCCAAATCGAAGCCGGGCGGCTGGCTGGGCTCGGAAGCCAAAATCCCTGCGGTTTCCTGCATAAACTCATGCCAGTTGCGGATGCCGGTGATGACGCCCAAATACTCGCCGTTACGCAAAAACACCAATGACGGCCAACCGGTAAAACGAAACCGCGCCTGCAATTCGCGTTCAATGGCTTTGGCAATGACTGCCGCTTGCAGCTGATCGCTAAATACTTTGACCAACTCCGGCAAGATCACCGCAACATCGCTGCTTTCGGGAAACTGGGTGGGTTCGTTGCAAAAAAACAGCACGACATTTTCATTGCCGTAAACGAAATGATCGTAACTGTCCGCGTCCAACAATGGATAGCCGTGGCGGGTTTGCAGTTGCTCAAGCAGCGGCGATGTCATGATTTTAAAAACTCCGGCAATTGCGGTTCCCTGCCTACAAGGTCGGGAAATAAATGATCTATTCGATTGTCGCCCTGCATCGCCAGACGCATAGCTTCCAGCGCATCGGCGATTTGCTTGGCTTTTTGTTCGCTAATTACTTCACGGGCTGTATCGAGAAAAACCAGCAGCCAAGTACCGGCAGGTTGAGGGCCGACCAGCATCATGTCGATCAGGCTTTCCTGTCCGCGATAAAGGCAGCGCGCCGATTCGCCATGCGTCTCGACAACTTGCATCGGGATGCCGATGCACATCAGTATTTACCCCGATAATCGACATCAACCTGCACCGTACGCTCGTCGGCAGACTTCCGCGGGCGCAACTCAAAGCCTTCAACCTGCAGCACCCGGTCGTCGCCGATCCGGCAGGCTTCGGCAGCTGTCGGGCGTTCCTGTTCGTAGCGTTGTATGTTCAGCACCGGGTCAACCAAATCGCCATCGCTGTCAGTTGTTTCCGCAGGGATGCCGAAAGCTTGCAGATAAGTAAGCGCCATATCTATCGCCGGTTGAATTTGCGCCTTAACCATTGGCCTCAAGCTGCCGCCGTAGTCGTCCAACTCTTCGGGCTGTACGCCGATCAACAGCAAGTGTTGCGGATAGCTGCCCAACATTTGCGCCATCGCCAGCACTTCCTGAAATCCGGTTTGATGCAGGCTCATTTTTTTTGCGCCGAGAAACTTCGGTACATCATCGTTTTCTATCCGCTTTAATGTGCCGGGCGGCAGTCTATAATCGATCGCATCGAACACGACCAACACATCAGCGGCTTGGACATGCTCGACCAGGTAAACGCCTTGAGTGCCGCCGTCCATGACTTTGACGCAATCGGGAAAACGGTAGTTTTTTTGCAGGCGTTCAATCACGCGAACGCCGAAGCCTTCGTCGGCCCAAAGTACGTTGCCTATGCCCAGTAATAAAATGTTCATGGTTAATCCTGAAAATTAATTGTCCACGAAAGACACCAAAAGAAACGGAATACGGATAAACACTGATTTTTCTGGCTCCCAAACTCCTGCTTCCTAGACTACGTTCCCAAAGCTGGAGCCGGGGAACGAGCGAACTTTCGAACCCCGCCTGTTCAGAACGTTGCCAGCTAGACCTTCCAGGTTTTAAAAACCTGGAAGGTCTACATATCAGCAGGCTTTTTTCGTATCTTTCGTGCTTTTCGTGGACAAAATCAATGAACATCATCTACCGGTTTATCGTCTTTGAAAGTGCGCCAGCCGGTCACTATCGTGGACAACATGCTCTGCCGCGATAATTTATCCTCGCGCACCGCGACATAGACATGGATCAGCACAAAACAAACGATCAGCCACATAGCCAGATGATGCCAGCTATGCAGATTTTGGCTGTCGCCGAAAATCGGCAGCACCCAGCTGCTAAACATTGCATGCTGCCAACTGCCCTGCCCAGTGCCTTCGCCGTAAAGCGCAAAACCGGTGACAATCATAAACAGCGCGCCCCAAACAAAGATGAAATGCATGGATAGCACGGCTAAAGGATTATGGCCGATATACTTTTTCGGCTCCTTAACCAAAAAGGCATACCACAATATTTCATGGCCGACACCCAGCCAGAATTCCCACGACAACAAAGGCGGCATAAAGATTTGGCGGGCATGTTCGTTACCGGCATAGGCCCAGTAAGCCCGAAACAGCAATCCTATCGCCAACAGGTAGCCGGCGGCGAAATGCAGAAATCGTACATAGCCCATCACGAAATGATCGGACGCTTCGCCGCCGACCGATGCGAGCGGCGAGGCGATTAAATAGCCTGTTACGGTCAATGCGACGATGACCAAGGCGTTCAAGCTGTGCCAGAGCCGTACCGGTTTTTCGTAGACGTAAACAGGTTGAGATGTTGAATCAGTCATGGCCGTTCCTTATGCAAGCAACAACCAAGCACCGATCAAACCGGTCATGGTTCCGTAAATATGGATCAAACCGGCCACATTGATACGTTGCGCAATCCAGCCCAAAGCCAGTCCGGAAACATGCAAAACCGCCGTAGCCGATACAAACCCTCCGATATAAGCGTATGCCGAAGCGTCAACCGGCATTTCGCTACCGTGCGCCAGTCCGTGCATTGAGGCAAAGGCAGCAATCGAAGTCAGGATAACCGCCTCCGATAATCTAGCCGTGCCGAAGCTTAGCGCTACGCCGACCAACAACAGCGAAAACAAAATAGCCGTTTCAACATAAGCAAAACCAAAGCCGGCTAAGCCCAACAGCGCCCCTACAATCATAAACGACAAAAATACGCCAATCGCCTGCCGGGCAAGCGAACGGCTTTGACCGCTCGCCCATAAACCCAATCCTAGCATCGCCAGGAAATGATCCAGACCCAAAAACGGATGCTGGAAACCGTGACTGAAACCGCCAGTCGGCAACAAGCCGGTATGCGCCGAAGCGGCCTGGGAAAACGCGATAAGTCCTGCGATCAATAGTATTCTTTTCATAATCAAGCTCCTCAGCGTACTTTAACTTGGGTTAATTCGGTGCCGTCCGGGCTGATGATATGCGTCGAACAGGCCAGGCAAGGATCGAAACTGTGCAAGGTGCGCAGGATTTCCACCGGTTCCTCCGGACGCTCGACCTTGGTATTCATCAATGCCGCTTCGAATGCGCCGATATTGCCTTTCTCGTCACGTGGCGAACCGTTCCAGGTGGTCGGCACTACGCATTGATAATTGGCAATTTTGGTATTTTCGATTTTCAGCCAATGCCCCAACGCACCGCGCGGCGCTTCGGTAAAGCCGACGCCTTTGACGCTGCTCGGCCAGGTTTCCGGGTCCCATTTCGCGACGTTCGCGGTCGCCAAATCGCCGGATTTGATATTGGCGATCATCTTGTCCATGAAGTAGCGCATCTTGCCTGCCGCCCATTGCGCTTCCAAACCGCGAGCAGCGGTCCTGCCCAAAGTCGAGAACAACGCGGTAACCGGTACATCCAGCGTCTTCAACACGAAATTGATTTGCTCGGTAATTTCCTTGTTGCCTTGCGCATAGCCGATCACATAGCGCGCCAACGGGCCGACTTCCATCGCATGACCGCGCCAGCGTGGGGCCTTGATCCAGGAATATTTGGCCGCTTCATCCAGTTCCTTGATATGAGTACGGTCGCCTTTGGTGTTCGGCCCCAGCTTGTAGTTAGGTTCGGTAACGCCGTCCCAAGGATGCAAGCCCAGCGATTCGTCCGGGTATTTGTACCAGGAGTGCGGAATGAATTCCTTGATTTGCTCGGGATCGGTCAAATCGACTTCATGAACTTTGGTCAAATCGCCGTTGATGATCGCGCCGCGCGGCATCAATAAATTCGATGCAGAATAGTCGTTCGCGTTATCGGGGATGTCTCCATAAGACAACAGGCTTTGTCCGGAAATACCGCCGCCGTACATCCAGCCTTTGTAGAACCCTGCAATAGCCAGTAAATCGGGGATGTAAACCTGGTCGATAAACGTGATCGTGCGATCGATCAGCGACGACACCAGATTCAAGCGCTCCATGTTAATCGCACCGCTGGCGCCGACGCCGTCGATATTGATCGCACACGGCACGCCGCCGACCAGCCAGTTCGGATGCGGGTCTTTGCCGCCGAAAATGGTGCGGATTTTCATGATGTCTTTTTGAAAATCCAACGCTTCCAGATAATGCGTGACCGCCATCAGATCGGCTTCCGGCGGCAACAAATAAGCCGGATTGGTCCAATAGCCATTCTTGAACGGGCCTAATTGGCCGGACTCGACAAACTTCAGCAAACGGTTTTGGGTATCGCGGAAATAACCGGGCGACGATTTTGGATTATGCGGCGAAATCTTTTGTTGCAACGCCGAGGTCGCAACCGGATCGGCTTTCAGCGCATTAACCGGGTTAACCCAGTCCAGCGCATGCAAATGATAAAAATGCACTAAGTGATCCTGCACCTGCAAGCTTAGCTGCATCAGGTTGCGGATCGAATTGGCATTTTCAGGAATCGTAATTTTTAACGCATCCTCGACCGCGCGCACCGAAGTCAACGCATGGGTGCCGGTGCAGACGCCGCAGATGCGCTGTACGAAAGCCCAGGCGTCGCGCGGGTCGCGGCCTTTTAAGATCACTTCCAGACCGCGCCACATGGTGCCACTGGAGATTGCGTTGCGGATGATGTTGTCTTCGTCGATGTTGACTTCACAGCGCATGTGGCCTTCGATACGGGTAACCGGGTCGACCACGACGCGACGGCCTGCGTCATTCAGGTTAAAGCCGTTGGGGGTATTTGTAACTGTCATTGTTGATCTGCTCCTGATTGGTTAGCGTCCGGTTTTTTAGAACGATTCAACGCAGTCAATCCGGCATGCGCGGCAATGCCGACGCCGACTACGGCTGCTGCGGTACCGCCGACCGCGTCGGCGTTGGCTTCGATACTAAAATCGTTAATATCGGTCAGGCGCTGGTAAAAGCCGCCCTTATCCCAGAAACCGTCCTCAGAACAGCCGATACAGCCATGGCCGGCCTGAATCGGAAACGATGTGCCTTCATTCCAGCGCACCGTCGAGCAGGCGTTATACGTGGTCGGGCCTTTGCAGCCCATTTTGTACAAACAATGTCCTTGCCGTGCGCCTTCGTCATCCCAATGTTCGACAAACTGTCCGGCATCGAAATGCGGACGCCGATAACATTTATCGTGGATGCGCTGGCTGTAAAACATTTGCGGGCGGCCTTGACGATCCAAGGTCGGCAGTTTTTCGAAAGTCAGCAGATAAGCGACCACGGCAGTCATCACTTCGGCAATAGGCGGGCAGCCGGGTACTTTGATAATCGGCTTGTCGGCCAGGCCGGGTATTTTATGGGTCGGCGTCGCGCGGGTCGGATTGGGATGTGCAGCCTGTACGCAGCCCCAGGATGCGCAAGATCCCCAGGAAATAATCGCCTTGCAGCTTTCGGCCGCGTATTTGAGCTGCTCGACGAACGGTTTGCCGCCGATGATGCAATACATGCCGTCTTCGGCCAACGGCGCGTTGCCTTCCACAGCCAGGATATAGTTGCCTTTATATTTTTCGACGATTTCATCGACGATGGCTTCGGCGTTATGACCTGCCGCCGCCATGATGGTGTCGTCATAATCTAATGACAACATCGACAGAATCACATCCTTGGCTAAAGGATGGCCTGAGCGAATAAACGATTCGGAACAACAAGTACATTCCAGGCCATGCAGCCACAACACCGGAATGCGCGGCTTGGTCTCCATCGCATGAGCGATTTTAGGAGCGAAAGCCGGGGAAAGTCCTAACGAGGCAGCGGTCAGGCTGCAAAACTTGAGAAAACTGCGGCGCGTGATGCCCTGCCTGCGCATGACATCATAAAAGGTTTCATTCATTCAGGAACTCCTGGTGTATTTGGCTACTTGAAGAATGCACGACCGGCAAATGATCTTGAACGCTCTTCAATGCCGCGTTTCCAAAACACTCGATCTTTACCGACATGAAACCGGCCAAGGCATGGCGGGTAACCGTTTTATTCGGCGTGTACCGAAGTCGCTTGGAAGCGCTTATTGTTATTATGCTTAATTTTTTATTATCTCTAAGCAACGATCGCCACCGTTATCCAGCCGACGTCGCCCCACATTGCTGGAGCAACATCTATGCCGAATCAGCGCTAGCCAAGAAACCTTTGTATTTGTGGGAGAAATAATGCCGAGGGAGACAAGGGAAGATCATTTAATGTCTGCTAAACAACAAATGCGACAAAAAGAACAGCGCTTTGCAGTAAAGCCTACATATAACCGAATACAAGCATCGAAGCCATCGACGACCTAGTGATCGCTTCGTATTTTGAAGAGTCGATTGTTAAATCCGGTACGGTAAGTCCATCCGACTTTTCGGTTACTACTTAAATGATAATTTAGAGACGCTAAACCTGCTTTTGGCAGAAGTCAGGCGGGTTAAGACACGCGAACAGTGAAGTCACATGTCGCGCCCCTTAACCCGCCTCTCATGAAGATTCAAAAGATAACAATTACGCCAAACTATATTCGCGCTTATGTTTCCCGGAGATACGTACTTATTTACCGCCTGCCGGAAAGCTTACTTAGACCGAGTGCAAGCACCGCAATCATTAGCGATTTAGTTTGGTGCTTCGTAGTCATCAATTATGAATCCGGCATTGCCGCCAGACGGTTCTCCAGTTCGGCGCTAACCAACGTATCGTAATGACGCTGCAGGATAGAGTCGGTAGGACGCGGAAAAAGAGCGGATTCAATTTCATTTTGCAGATGAGTGAGAAAATTTTGCGTGCCTGTTGAATCCTCGGAAACACTCAATTCTGAATTCGAGCAGGAATCACAGGCTGCGTCAGAGGGTTGGGAAGATTTTGTGCCACCCAATGGTAAAAAAGCAAATGCAGTAATTAAAAGCATAACCAGGAACAACAGAGTAACTTCGAACATAACAATACCTCGCTATTATTGAAAAACACAAGTACATGCATCTGAGTGATACCGGTACTCATGTTTTTTGGCAAGCAATTAGAATGCCACCTTACTTTAATATTTAACAAGTTGATTTTTAATACTAATTTATTTTTCAACATACGCGGCTTGATATTTTTCGCAACAATTTGTCGGTAATCCATCAATACTGCACAACAACTGTTCATTATCGAGCAACCATTCCGCGAGTCACTACGGGAGGTCTCTATCGAGTTTCTGCTTTACTGTAATAGCTGCGTAGAGAATTTCAGCGATATGCTTCGGCTTGCTAAAACCGCCGTTATTGATCTGTTGCTGACAGGAAAAACCATTGGCGACTATCGCCGCTTGCGGTTCGGCGCGCAAAGCCGGAAACAGCGCCAGTTCGGCCATGGCTTGCGAATCGGCGTAATGCTCCGCTTCCAGCCCGAAATGTCCGGCCATGCCGCAGCAGGACGACTCGATCAGTTCGAAATCAAGACCGTCCACGGTTTTCAGGACTTTGCGCATCGCCTTCATCGCGCCGACGGCTTTTTGATGGCAATGGCCATGTACCAGGACACGTTCACCGCCGGTCTTGAAAGCCAGCGGCCAGCGTTTACCGGTTTGTTCCCTGGCGATAAACTCTTCCAGCAACAACACCCGTTCCGCCAGCTTGGCCGCCGTTTCACCCAGCCCCAATTTCAGGTATTCGTCGCGCAAGCTGAGTATGCACGACGGCTCCAGGCCGACGATCCAGCGACCGGCGTCAATATGCGGCCGCAGTGCTTGCAACAACCGGGTGGCTTCGTTCCGGGCCTGGTCTATCATGCCGTTGGAAAAATAGGTGCGCCCGCAGCACAGCGATGTCGGGTTATTCTCGTCCGCACCGGCAATCTGTACCGAATAGCCTGCTGCATTGAGCAGATTGACAGCGGCTTCGGCCACGGCTGGGTTGAAATGGAGGTTAAATGTGTCAACGAACAGTACGACTTCGCGAACCGGCGTTGTTGATTCAGGATAAAACGCATTTTCCGCAACGGGCTTTTCCCGGCTGTCATGCTCGGCGGGAACCGGCAACGGCGCCTGGGCCGCTATGCCCAGCAATCGCTCGACGATCCGCGCCAGCCAGCCATAACGATTGCGCCAGATCACCAGCTTTCTAACCGGCGGCCAACATAATAGTTTCGGCAGATGCGCCCACAGAATATGGCGCAAAGACAATCCATCCGCTTGACGGCGTTGAGCCAAATATTCGGCTTTGATCAGCGCCATATCGACTTCATTTTCACACTCGCGCTTACAGCCTTTGCAGCTGACGCACAGGCTCATCGCCTCGGCCAGTTCAGCATCGAACAGCGCCTTATCGTCAGCCGCGTTTAATGCCGTTTTTAACAATTTGACCCTGCCGCCCGGCGACAACGCGGGATTGCCGGTTACTTTAAAACTCGGGCACATCACGCCTTTATCGAACTGTTCGCACTGACGGCTGCCGATGCAGACGGCCACTGCCTTGGCAAAATCGCCGCCGCTCTTCGGAATATCGGCATAAGCATCGCCCATGCCGGCGTTTTGATAACCGGACCAATCAAGAAAAAGTTTCATCGTTATTTACTGGTGAAATAATGCTGCCAAGCAAAAACAACGCCATGTACAAAATGCTGTTGCACCGGGAAGCGAGGCTATTCATTCTGTCGAAAAACCGACAATCGGCCCAGTTAAAGCCGCTTTACGACAATATTATCTTGCAAAATAGACTGAGCTCTGTGAGGTGCATATAAATAAAAGGACTTGAATACAACCTGTTGTGTAAGTGCATTTGTCGTCTAAAAAGATGAGTCAATGCCACTCGGATTAACAAGGTCAATCATCATGCCAAAATACAAACCTAACCATTCGCACAACAAAGCGACTACAAATACCAAGCATAACCTGCCGAATATTTTGATAACATAATGCTTATCAAAACAGCCTGCTTTTTACCGGGCTTTATCTGCATAATTTATCCCAACGCTGAAGTTCGGCGACTTCTAAATAGGCCGAGTGATCTTTCTCATTTTTATCCATTCAACCATGAGGTTAACACCATGCCCAGACCTAAAAACAAAACAGTCAGCATTATCCCGAAAGCCGAGGAAAAAAAGACCTTATCTAGCGCTCAAAAACAGTTTAATAGCCTGACTAAAAAAATCGATAAGCAAAAAAAACTGCTGCTTGAGTGGAAAGAAACCATTCCTTCATATCGTCAACAGATAAATCAGGAATACGAACCGTTAGAAGATGTTTTAAATAACCATAAATCAGAGTGGGTGGGATTATTGGATCAGTTATACGATATGCCGCTATTCAAAAAGACGGATAAATTAAAAATCAAGCATCTCATTTGCGAAGTATCCGGGGATTTAATTGCCGAGTTTAATAAAGATGAACTGAAGCCTTTATTCAACAAGTACAGTGATGAAGATTACGATACCCTTAATCAGGAAACTGAATCCGCTGTTGGCGATCTGATGAAAAGCATTGCCGAAGGTATGTTTAATGTGGATCTGGGTGATGATGTCGATATCAGTTCGCCGGAAAAATTCCACGCCCATTTGCAGGAAAAGCTGCGTGAGCAAGCACCGCCTGTTAAAGAGCGTAAAAAAACCAAAAAGCAATTGGAAAAAGAAGCGCACCAACAACAAGAAGAGGCATTGGCAAGTAAATCGGTTCAAGAGGTTTACCGTAAATTGGTTGCCGTACTACATCCTGACCGGGAACCGGATGCACAGGAACGTGAACGCAAAACGGAATTGATGCAACGCGTAAACACCGCTTACGGCAAAAAAGATCTATTGCAGTTACTCGAATTACAGTTGGAAATTGAGCAAATCGATCCGGCGCATTTAAGCAATATTGCCGACAGCCGTCTGAAATATTTCAATAAGATACTAAAAGAGCAGTTATCTGAGTTAGATCAAGAAACGCATCAAATAGAAAACATGTTCAAATTGGATTTAAACATGCCTTTTTATGCACCGCTATCACCCAAGCAATTGATGTCAATGTTGAAAAACGATACCCGAGCATTGCAGGCAGATATAGATGCCATTCAACACGACCTAGAAGCTTTTCAAAATCCCGTTTTGTTTAAAGCATGGCTAAAAAATTACAAAGTTCCGAAAAGCCCTATCCACGACGATTTTGATGACTTGTTCTTTGGCGGCTTGATGCCGTTTGGATTTAAATAAGCACGCCTGTTGATTTGATCGATTCAACGTATAAGGTGAGCATCACATTCATCAACAACGAACCCTTAAAGTTCAATAAAAGAATTCAGAACTTGGCATATTAAACTAATGGCCTGATTACGCTGGATCTACATAACTTTTCACAGCTCACCCGCCTGGACTAAGGCGGGTTATCAACATATCTTCAAATCACCCAGGCCTCCCTACCCAGTGCAAGCTTCGCCTCGGCAATTGACTCCAGCATTGCTCTACCTCCTGCATCCTTGCAGTCGTAAAGCGCCTACTTTTAGTGCCTGTACTCCCCGCCGGAATATGGGGAATCAGCTCAACCACGCAAACAGCCTGTCATCAAAACTTCATCATTCTGTCATTTGAAATTCATGAACCCGACACACAACTGACACCTTGATTCTTTAAGGTATTCCTATCTTTATTTAGCCATGTGGATACCGATGAAAAACACAGATGCAGTAATACAGCTCAAACCATCCAAACGATTGGAATGTTTTGTTATCGCCAAGGATGGTGTGTATGCCGCAGGCCAGCCGGGAGCGGGCGCGGCGGCAGACTCGGAAACGCTAATACAAGAAGCCCAGGCATTGCGTTTTCGTGTGTTTGCCAAAGAGATGGGCGCAAAGCTCAAAACCGAATCGGAAGGCCTGGATTATGATGAGGTGGATAGCTATTGCGATCATTTGATTGTCTATGACAACGCCAATAAAAAAATAGTCGGTTACACGCGCCTGCTTAACCAGGACCAAGCGGAACGCCTCGGCCGATTTTATTCTCAAAGCGAATTCAATCTGGATCAGGTATTAACATTACCCGGCCGTTTCCTGGAAATAGGTAGAACTTGCGTTGATCCTGATTATCGCGGCGGCGCGGTTTTAACCACGCTTTGGTCGGCACTGGTTCAATACGCGCTTGAAGGCCAGTTTAATTATTTACTCGGTTGCGCCAGCATTACTCCGGGCCCCAGCGGTTTTGCCATTGATGCGGTATATCGAAATATCGATGAAAAAAATATTGCGCCCTCCTCTATTCAAGTCAGCCCCAGCATACCGGTGCCAGACCAATTAAGATGCGAACGGGACGAGTCGGGCATTCCTCCTTTATTGAAGGCTTATTTTCGTTTCGGCGCCATGGTTTGCGGCGAACCTTGCTGGGATGAAGACTTTAACTGTATGGATTTATTCATGCTGTTACCGCTCGATCAATTGCAAGAGCGCTACAGCAAGCATTATATGAGAGGTTTTAACGCCAAGGATGGTGTATATGCCGCAGACCAGTCTGGAACGGGTGCGGCGCAGTAGGCCGGCAATGAAATCGAAAATACGGCTGTATTACAAACTTCTGCTGATCGTCGCCCTGTTTATCCATGGGCTCATGCTGGCTGCGGGTGTTTTTCCCGCATTTGATTTTTTTTATTCGGCGCGCGACGCAAAAATCAAAAAGAATACGATCAAAACTCGCTGGCTACAAAAGTTCAGCGCCATTGTTAACTTGCATATCATCCAAGACGGCGAGTTGCCGGAACGACGCGCCATTCTGGTCAGCAATCATATCTCCTGGCTGGACATCATTGTTATCGGCCAATATTTACCGGCTTATTTTATCGCCAAGAGCGATATTTCCAGCTGGCCTGTGATCGGTTATCTGGCCAGACAAGGCGGCACTATTTTTATCCGTCGCGGTGACAAACAGCATATCCGAACCACTGCCGAGAAAATGGCTTGGCTATTGAAACAAAACAGCAAGATTATTGCTTTTCCTGAAGGAACGACGACTAAAGGCGATGAGGTTTTACACTTTCATTCCTCTTTATTTCAGCCGGCCCTGCTAACCAAGTCAGCCATTCAGCCCGTAGTCCTTCAATATCAAGGCGCGGCCAAAGAACAGGCGCCTTTTGTCGGTGACGACGGTTTTGTTCCGCATCTACTCAAGATGCTGACGCTGGATAAAATCGAGGTAAAACTTAGCTTTCTCCCTGTCATTAACAGCTCAGGAAAAAATCGCCACACCGTCAGTCTTGAAGCAAGAGACATGATATGGAAAAAAATCTCAGGCGGTTTACCGGCGGATGAGTCAGATCCGCAGCCGCTAAAATCATCTCAAGGTTAATAGTTATCCGAGTTTCATCACTCTGTCACGAGCCCGTTATAAGCTTGTAACAGTTAAAACGTTAACCGCAGGATACGCTATGAAAATTTTAAGTTTAATGAAATTTGCTGATATTTTGACTGTTGCCAACCTGTGCTGCGGCATTCTTTCAATTTTGCTGGCAATTGACGGCTCTTTTTACTTAAGCGCATTGCTGCTGTTTTTGGCGGTAGTATTTGATGTGCTTGACGGAAAAATAGCCGGCCTGATGCATCAAAAGAATCTTTTCGGCAAACAAATCGATTCCATGTCCGATCTGGTCTCTTTTGGCGTTGCTCCCGCTTTGTTATTTTATTCGCTGAGCTCTCCCGGCGTTTTAGGCATTGCAGTCGCTTTGTTCTTTATCGCCTGCGGCATGCTGAGGCTTGCACGCTATAATATTTCTGACGCACCGGGATTCGAAGGCGTACCTATTACTGTGAACGGTGTGCTGTTCCCGATACTTTTTCTGCTGGTTGGCAGCTTCCCTCAAAGCCTGAATTATTGGCCGATAGTCTTCTTAATTCAGGGATTTCTGATGATTTCCACCTTTAAAATATCTCGGATATTCTGATCGCCTCCATTACTTGAATCCGAGAATCATTGCCCCAACCGTTTTTTTGGGAGCAACGCTGTACCGGACTATAACTGCTGATTCGGTTTTATGACTGCCATTAAATTCCCTGAACTCGAACAACTTGAACGTATCATTGAGCAGTTAGGCGACCGCGCCCAAATTGAAGTCATAGAAAAAATTCAATACCAGGATCATGAATTCCCCATCCATTGCATTACCCTGGGATCGACTCAGCCCGATATGCCTGTATTAGCCCTTTTCGGCGGTGTGCATGGACTGGAGAAAATCGGCTCTGAAGTCATCTTGTCTTATATGGAAACCATCAGCCAGTTGCTGGACTGGGATGAAGAATTCCTGGCCCGGCTTCAAAAGTCCCGGCTGGTTTTTGTGCCCATCGTCAATCCGGTCGGCGTTTACCTCGGTACGCGCTCTAACGGTAACGGCGTTGACCTGATGCGCAATTCGCCTGTGGAAGGCATTGGCGCAACCCGTATTTTCAGCGGTCATCGCATCACGCCTCGCCTGCCCTGGTATCGCGGCGACGTATCTAAAATGGAAAAAGAAGCGCAAGCTTTATGCCGCGTAGTGCAACAACATCTGTTCAATTCTCCGTTGTCGATCGCCCTGGATTTGCATTCGGGATTCGGTATTCAGGATCGCTTATGGTTTCCGTATGCCTCGCGCAAAACCCCGTTTGCTTTTCTAGCTGAAACCTTGGCCTTGAAAGAACTTTTTGATCGTTGTTACCGGCACCACATCTATAGAATCGAACCGACCTGTCAGGAATATATGATTAACGGCGACCTGTGGGATTACCTGTTCGATGAGTTTGTGCAACGGTTTGAGGCCGAACGTTTATTCCTGCCGTTGACGCTGGAAATGGGTTCATGGCTTTGGTTGCGTAAAAGTCCTATGCATCTTTTCTCTCGCCATGGCTTGTTTCATCCGCTGCTGCCACACCGGCAGCAACGGATTTTCCGGCGGCATTTCATGCTGTTTGATTTTTTATACCGTAGTCTTTTGTACCCTGACAAATGGACACAACTTAAACCACGACAAAAAGCGGCTTATGAAAAAAAAGCGCTAGGTTTTTGGTATGAATAAAGCGCTGGGAAAAAACTGGATTCTGCTGAGAGGTCTGGCGCGTGAGTCGGGGCATTGGGGCGATTTTGCTTCCCTATTACAATCGGCATTTCCGGATGCTCAAATAACGTTGCTGGATTTGCCCGGTACCGGTTGTTTTCATCGGGAAACCAGTCCAAACACAATCAAGGCGATAACCGACAGCGTACGCCGTCATGCTCTCGACAGCGGTGCGATACAACAACCGGCAACGATTCTGGCACTTTCGCTGGGGGCGATGGTCGCCTGGGAATGGATGCACCGCTATCCTCAAGACATTTGCCGCGCAGTTTTGATCAATACCAGCTTTGCCGATGTCAGTCCCTTTTACCATCGGCTACGCTGGCAAAATTATAGAAATTTTGTCGCATTAGCGATGGTGCGCGACTTGTACGACCGGGAAATGGCGATTTTGCATTTGACGAGCAACCGCCGCAATCGGCATAAAAAGATAGCTCGTGTCTGGGGAAAAATACAAAAAGAGCATCCGATAAGTCTTAAAAACAGCTTCCGCCAGATTTTGGCGGCCGCCACTTATCGGCCCGGCGATACTAAGCCGGAGCAACCGGTTTTATTATTAAATGGATTAGGCGACCGCCTGGTATCACCGGCCTGCTCGGAAACGATACAGAAAAAATGGAACCTGGAACTTCGCCGCCATCTCTGGGCAGGCCACGACCTAACCTTGGATGACGGCCCGTGGGTAGTGTTGCAACTGAAAGATTGGCTGAGCAATCAATAAAACAAGATTCGGCGTAGGGCGCGCCGTGCGCGCCTTTGGGGGCACGAAGGCGCGCACGGCACGCCCTACGCAAACAATCTATCCCTAACTTTCCACACCTCCGCAAAATCCAGCTTTTTCCCTGAAAAAACCAACTGCTTGCTTTGTGCATCCTGCCGTTGTTTAAGATACTCGCTGACATTCATCCAGCGGATAACATCCTCGCCGCGCATTTCGTCATGCTGGCGAATCACTAAATAAACATCCACCGGCTGGTTTTGCCAATATTGCAAATGCCGGTCGTTTGTTACGTCAAAAATTTCCTTGCCGTCGCGTTTACGGCTACGCAAATAGGAATTGCCGCTTTTAAGCTGCACATAAATCTTCCTGCCGCTGGCTTCGCCGGTTTCCGGGCCTTTAAATTCCACTTCACTATCGATGCCGTAATCAAACATCGCCGTGTAGCAAATAAGGACTATTGGCTCTATTTACTCAATGTTTCAGCAATATCTAATCGAAGAAGCAGATTTTGAATAGTCAAAACCAAAACAAAACAGGGTTGAACCTCACCATGTAGAATAGAGGCCATATCCGCTGCAAAAAGAATTTCCCCAGAAGACGCTTGTTCTACAAGCTCTTCAATAAGCACCAAAATTTCTGGACTAGACGCCAATAAATCTCGCAAATGTCGCAAGGAGTTTTCCAGCCCCACATAGGCCGAGGTTAGTGCTTCTTGCTCCAAAAGAGGTCGGTCTTTAGCCCCATAACCAAACTGCTTTATTCCTGAAATTTCAACGAGAGGATCAATTACTGCTGTAAACGCTCGTGCTCGTATATCATCCAGTACGGCTATCCCTTCCTGTTCCAACCATACTTGAGCCAAACCCTTCTGTGGAAAAAGCGTATCCACACCACCGATGGTCAGGTGATCTATCGCAATTCCGTTTATCAGTGGAACCAGAGTTAAATTGCGTCCGAAACCAATAGCCGCTCGTATACTGTCTTTATTTTCATCCACGATGAACGGCCAGTCGGCAACATCCTCAATGATTATGGTAATAAGTATCTCTATCGGAGGCCATGGAGCAACTTCATTTTCTTTGAATCGAGCATACAGATTTATTGACAAAGAAATAGCAACCAAAGCTTGCTTGATTTCGGTAATCGGCGCTCAGTTGCACCACGAGCTACATGAGCAGCGAGCCGGAACGCAGTTTTCCGTTGCGCTTTTGGTTTATGCCAAGTTTGAATTGGATTTACATTACGCACACCAGATTCCCCTGCCATAAAACGAAGTCCCTCAACAATCTGTCGAAGTCTTTGCAATTCTTTAGGTGCCACTTCATCCAACAACTCCCATGGTTCGTTCTCAGTAGCAGCATCGATATGCTTAAGAATCCCACCAGTCCAGGCAATATAACAGTTGGCATCTTCCGGCAACTTGTTAAAGCGCTTGATAAGGTTTACCGAACAGTCGAACAATACATTTTGAAGATCAGTGACAGCAATGTTTTTCTCGGCACTTCCCTTCCCAGTGGATGCTTGAGGTGAAAATCGTGGTGGTGTCAGCGTTTCCGCTTGGTTATTGTTAGAATTTAAGCGTTCGCAGTTAGCCTCACTGACCTTCCCCTTGCGAAACCATTCGTCTAAAACATTTTCCAAAGTTGCAACCAGACCACGAAGAATAATTGCTGCCCGACTCAAATAATCCGTATAGCTGGGTGCAGCAACTCGATCAGCGACTGCGATTCGCCATCGTTTGTTCCAATCGGGTAATGCTGATGGAGGCAGATTCTTGCGTGGAATACGCTTGGTTGCCAATTGAAAATCCCCGTAGCCAGCAATTTCCCCATCCTGACTTACCGCGTTTGATATTGCTAATTCAGCTTGTGGAGCAATGGCAAGCAGAAGTTCACACAAGTGAACTACCTCACTATGCGTATCTGGCTGACAAGAGGCCGCGACGCAATGTAAGTCAGCGCATACTGCCAAACCTTCTTCCTCATGCCGCAACTCAGGACGGGAAACCCACGGCACTTCGTCATAGATACGATCCAGCAAGGTTTGTTGTCCAGCGGCGTCAACCCAAATCTTTGCAATACCTGGGTCAATTAAACCCACTGTACCAAGCAAATTCGCAACATCCTCTATGCTATCGGCCTTCAAATCTGGCTGGATAGAACTTAGTTGATCAAGTAAATTACTGGGAATCTCGGTACCTATAATGGCACTGAGCAACTCATTCAATACTCTGAGGCAAGTCTTTTGCGAAAACAACTTGCTTGTTGTGTCCGAAGATAAGCGTGAAATCAATTGGTTGCGCGGATTATTATGCGCAGAGATTTCTATTGCCGAACAAAATGATCGGGAAGCTGCTTGCAAATGAGCAAGTTGTGGAATATCAAGAGGTTCAATACCCGGCAGGCCAAACAATGCAACACAAGTAAGTTGTGTTCTAGGTAGCGCCTGCACATCGGGACGCTTGAGCCATGCGCTAACACTAGCGACAATGTGAGCTTGCCCTAATCCCCGTAATGCACTAACTGCTATCACAGGATCAGGTTCTTGATTCAATCGGACGATAATTTCATCAACAAGTCTCTCCTGCCATTCTGCGTTGAGTTCACAAGTACGAACAATGAAAGTCTCTATATCTTCCGCAGGCAGACAATGCAAAGTCGTAGCGATTGTTCGCTCAGCGGTAGGTGGCGGAAATTCGTGACATAGATGAAATAATTCCTTAGCGCGAAGTTGATGTAGCGCACCGATACGCCCTGAACCGATGTCCCGAATCAGGTGTTCATCAAACAGACGCCGCAGAGCAAGGGAAATCTCTGCTTCTGAAAGTTTAAGTGCCATTGGTAACCGTTCCACATCAACAGTGGCACCAGCAGCACCTGCCGCTGCCGCCACTCTAAGAACAGCTAGTTCGCCGTCTCGTCCAATATCACGAACCCGATTAGCAACCTGAGCGCGTAACACATCGGTTAGACGGGTTCCTTCGGACAGAAAGTACGTATATTCCAACAGAAGCCCTTTGCTCTCTTGCCAAGGTTCGCGCCACCCTGCTGATTGAGTCTGAGAGCGCCTCCGAAGTTCTTTCCACAAACGTTCAGCCAGTTCATCATCACCTACCTCACGGATTTCAATGGCACGTGCCCGTTCAGTCAAGGGAAATAAGTCCTCTTCCCGAGCCGAACCCAATAGAATTATTCCCGGTAGCGAAGCCGCTTCTCGAGCCAACGCGTCCCATCCCTCGGTAAGGCCACGACCAATATCGTCAAACGCGAATCCAACGGGAGTTTGGATTGAAGCTCGATATGTTTTAACAAAACTAACAAGAGAAGAAACCTGATCGACTGAAAGGCTGCGAATACGGAACCATTTCTCAACATGGCTTGCTGCTCTAGCCACTTCCCACATGAGTGCAGATTTTCCTGATCCAGATGGCCCGACAATTAAGACGTTACGTCGCGCATCAAGCGCGTTCAATGTACGTTGCCGAGCGGCAGGGCGCTCAACAACCAAACCTGCGGCGAGATGTCCAGGTTGGACGTCCATACCAAGATAAAAGTGTGGATCGTCAATGGGAGTTAAAAAATCAATTTCTTCGCATATCCTCTCCGGCGGAACAATAGGACGCGCATAGGGTTTAATATCTTCATTCGTAAATGATTGGTTATCTTCATCAGCCCTGCTACGGCAAGCTGCCAACAAATTTAAAAACGCTCCCTCAGCCTCATGCCGAAAATCCACATACTTAAAACGCCGCAATGCATCAGGCAACTTGCAATCATCCAGCAGCAACGGAATAAACCGCCGCCCTTTATTCGACGGGTCGCGAAACAACACCGTGCTGCGCTCCATCTTCACCCAATCCGAACCCAACGCATGTTCCGACAAACACAGAACCAGCACCCGCGCCGCTTCAAGCCCATGCTCGACAGCCAGATAAATATCGTCACCCGGCTTAATCGCCCATTCATCAAACCAGACCCGTAAACCCTCCGCCCGCAAGCGTTCCGCCAAGCTTCGCACCCGTTGCTTGTCGTTAACATTGTGGCTCAAGAAAATATCGAAAGAAAAAGCTGTGTTCATGTGCATCCTGTCCAGACTCTTTGTGGGCTTTATTGATAAAAAACGCATTGTCGTTGTGGCGGACATGATACTTTCGCCGCTAGGCTTTGTCCTAACTTTTATCCTGCGCTACACTGGGGCTTGCGTTATTCTGGCGCGCACGGCGCGCCTACGGTTGTTATGTCGGATTATCATGACTGGCGTGGGTGCGTAGGGCGTGCCATGCGCGCCTTTTCGTGGTGTGAATAATCAATACTCTTTTGCTATTTGGGCGCGCGCGGCACGCCCTACGAGGTTGTTATGTCTAATTATCGACGGGTTTATGTGCCGGGCGGGTTATATTTTTTCACGGTGAAAACCTTCCGCAATCAACGCTTCCTGATCGATGACGATGTCCGGGGGGCGTTGCGCGAAGGAATTGAATTTACCCGGCAAAGCAAACCTTTCGATATTGTTGCCTGGGTGCTGTTGCCCAATCATTTACATTGCATTTGGCGCTTACCGCCAGGCGATGCGGATTTTTCCGCTCGCTGGAGCATGATTAAACGCACCGTGACGCAACGTTGCAGTGCACGTTTAAATCGCCCGGAATGGCAGAGTGCGCGGCGACTTAAGCGGCAACAAGGCACGCTCTGGCAACATCGCTACTGGGATCATTTGATCCGCGATGAAGACGACTTCAACCGGCACATGAATTATGTTCACTGGAACCCGGTTAAACATGGGTTTGCGGCCAAGGTCGCGGATTGGCCGTATTCGAGTTTCCACCGGCTGGTGCGTAGCGGGTGGTATGTTGAAAGTTGGGGAGCAAAAATTGTTTTCGATGACAACTGCGAATTCGGCGAATAAGACTCACGATCTACTTGAGAAAAGGCGCGCACGGCGCGCCCTACTTGAACTTGCTCATTGGCTCATCTTTCTACAGCAAGCTTTCACCCGTCGTTTGAGCTATCGTAAAGCTAAAACACCCGGTAGGGCGCGCCGTGCGCTCCTTTTCAATCTAACCCAATCATTGGCGCGCATGGCACGCCCTTAAGTCTCCCCACTGTCACGAAATCTTAAACAAACGTTCATGTCTTTGTCACAGAAGAGTTTTATTCTCCATCCTGAAGGTTAATGCTTTTCATCCTGTAAATGATCGTCAACGACTTTTGCAGTGTTTCCTTAGGAGGATAAAGATATGAAACTGCTCTATTCCATTCATAAATACGACGTTTTCATGTTCACCTGGCTGATCAATGCCAGAATGCACTCCACCTTAACCAAGTTTAGCCGTTATATCTCAAAAACCGGCGACGGCCAGCTGTATGTAGTCATCATCGGCTTGCTCTATTGGCATGAAGGCATTGAAAGCCGGTTCCTGCAAGCTGTCCTATTGGCTTTTTTAATCGAAAGGCCGATTTATTTCGTATTGAAAAACGGCCTGAAGCGCAACCGCCCGCAAGCCGCTTTACAAAACTTCCGCAGCACTATTACACCCTCGGATAAATTCAGTTTTCCATCCGGCCATACTTCCGCCGCTTTCATGATGGCGACTTTACTTGGATATTATTTACCCCCGTTAATGATCCTTCTTTATTGTTGGGCGACATTGGTCGGCTTCTCCCGTGTGGTATTGGGCGTGCATTTCCCGACCGATATCTTAGTAGGCGTCATTTTGGGCATCAGCACTGCACTCTTTAGTTTGGGACAAATCGTTATATGAGAATTTTTTACGGTGTACAAGGGACCGGTAACGGCCATATCACTCGCGCACGGGTTATGGCGAAAGAACTTTATGCCGCCGGAATTGACGTCACTTTTCAATTTACCGGACGCCCCGCGGATAAGTATTTCGACATGGATGTTTTTAACGGCTATCAATCACGCACCGGCCTGACTTTTCACACCGAGAAAGGCCAGGTCAATTATTTTAAAACGGCTCTTGATGCAAAACCCATCACTTTCATAAAAGATATAAAGTCCCTGGATTTGAGCGGCTATGACCTGGTGATCAGCGATTTTGAACCGGTCACCGCATGGGCGGCCAAAAAACGGAAAATACCTGTCCTAGGCATCGGTCATCAATATGCGTTTAATCATAAAATCCCCAGAGAGGGATCAGACCCTATCGCCGACCTGGTCATGAAGAGCTTTGCCCCCGCCGATGTGGGCGTCGGTCTGCATTGGCATCATTTCGGCCAACCCATTTTGCCGCCCATCATCGACACGCTCGAAACCCCCAAAAGCATCATCAAAAACAAGATTATTGTCTACCTGCCTTTCGAAGATCCCAATGAAGTCATCCGGCTTTTATCGCCTTTCGAGAATTTCGATTTTCATGTGTATTCGCCGGAAGTGGTTCCATCAAAATTCAGCCACATCACCTGCAACCCGTTGTCGCGCGACGGTTTCCAAAAAGATTTATACGATTGCGCCGGGATTATCAGCAATGCCGGGTTTGAGCTGGCCAGTGAGTCGTTGCAACTGGGCAAGAAAATTCTGGCTAAGCCGCTGCATGCGCAAATGGAACAGATTTCCAATGCCGCGGCATTGCATCAATTAGATTACGGCCATGTCATGCACGATCTGGACAGTTCAGTTATTGAACACTGGCTGCATGACGACCGCGCCGTTCATATCACCTATCCCAATATCGCCAAAGTGCTGGTGCAATGGATACAAGACGGTATGCCTGAAATGGATACCGATTTTGTTGAAGCGGTCTGGAGCACTGTGGAAGTTTTGCAGATTAAGCAGTAGCTTGTTAACGCGCTGCCCATTGAAACCGCGAAAAAACGCTTCCAAGGAACGGTCCCGCTTGTTCAAAACATTGCCACTTAGACCTTCCAGGTTTTGAAAACCTGGAAGGTCTCCGATTAGCTTGTCTCGTGCCTTTCGCGTGTCGCCTACTTTTGGTTTTCGTGCACAGTGCGTAACATCAGTTTATTATCAGGTTACAACAAATGGTCGACTGTAGCGGCTTCAATTAGCGGAATTCATTATCCGAGCCCCGAACCACCAATACTTGGGCAAAGCCCCCGCCGAGGGTGCGAAAATTGGTCGTTTGCCCTTGGTATAAACGGGCACTCGTCAATTGCGTCCGGCCTTTATAAACATAATGGCGCAGATCAAGTTTAAAATCGACGATTTTATTTTCCACCTCCAGTTGCCGCTCACTAGGTTGCACTAGCGTTTGCGCAACATAATCATTCTGCAAAATATCGGCAAAAACCCGCTTGGTCAATTTATCACCGCGGTAGGCTGCTTTACTGCCATAACCCTTAGCTGGCTTGAAAAACAAGTGCTTTCTGGCAGCCCACAATATGTCAGCCTGATCAGGATTTACCGTGACGGTATGAGCGATGCCGGTAAGCAGCACAGCCCTGGTTTTCTCGTCAACGCCCATATCCAGCAATGCCGCTTCGTCAGTCAGTAACGCCAGGTTTCTTTTATCTGCGTAAAGTGCATGAGCCTGTGGATGGGGAGTAACGACGACGGCTTTTGCCAGGTAGGCTTCGAGTAAAGGCCGATGCGCCGCCGCTTCCAAGCCGAAATCCGTCAGCCGATTGTAGACCAGGTCGATGCGCTGGTTTTCGTACCACAGCACGTGGTTACGAAATACCAGCTCGGACGGATCGCAAATAACGGTGCGGATGTTATGTCGTTCAAACAGATTCCTGAACAATATAAACTCCGGCAGCATATATTGGGTTTCCGGATTTTCATCGACTATAGCGATCGAATATAAAGGATGTCGACAACGCTCGGCATGCCATTCTTCAAGAAACATCTCGATAAATGCTTGTTCCGGATCAGGACTGCCTGTTGCATACGCGAGTTGTGCCAATACTTCTTCCGCCGCCAAGTCACCGCAGAGTTTTTGTGTACGCGTAGCGATGGCATTGAGTAAAGCGCCGCCGGCATTGGTGTTGATTTCAATTAATTGCGGACCTTCGGCACTCAAATGAAAGTCATATCCGAAAAAAACGCCGTGCGCCTTGGGTATGAATTTAGCGGAAGCCGGAGCGTATACAAGAACGCGCTCCCGGTAAGCCGGCAAAGCGACAACATTTTCTACTGCAGCAATAATCTCGCGCTGTTTTTTTATACAGGTATCGGTAACAAAAACCGCGGATTCGGCAAACATGTATGGACGTTCTTCAACAATCATCCGGTACAGATTAGTGTCGTCTTGCTGATGCGATAATTCCGCCTGCATTGCATCGCGGTTGAGCGATGCCCAGCGGCATTGGCTGTTGAGTTGTTCGGCACTTTGTTCGCAATGATGCCCGGCGGCCGTTTGTAATTGGCATGAATTGGATAGGAGCGTCATTTAAACTTTATTTGTTGCCGGCAATGGTATTCACCAAACTCGTACGGGACATCTGTAATCATTTAGTACAGTCGATTGATAATGAACGGGCGCTAATCATAGAACAAACTGCAACTTATACCCATCAATAATTTTTGCCGGTCAAATTTGATGTTTTTCGACTATAAGTGATATGACTCATTAATTTATTAAACTGTGTTATATAACATAATTAACAAGACCAATTTCAACTAAGCTCAATTAAAGTAAATTAAAATCAATACGTTAAATATTGGCATCATTCATGCTTTAAGTTTGTTTTTGTTACTTAACCGCATAGAAGAGGTGAAAAATGAGTCAGCAATCAGCACCCACAGAAATTAAAAAAACCGATAACGGCTCTCTGTTACTGGGAACCGGTCTAGTTGTTGCTTCGATGATTTTAGTGCCTGCTTTGGCCGTCAGGCTTGGCTTGGGAGCCAGCCTGACCGGAGCATTAAGAATTGCCTTGATGAAAGCCTCAAGCCGGGCGGTTAGCGGTACACCTGATATATCCAAAGCAGCTTAACCATCATAGCGGCTATTTTTACGAAGACATTGTGTCAATGTATTAATGACAGCTAAATTTTCGTAGAATAGCCTCAAGTTTCTCCCCATCCAATTGAATGGACTGTCTGAACTTATACATCGTCAGTTAACGGCCAAAATAAAACCTTTACTGTTGGAGGAAAATTCATACTTTGTTGAAATCGCCAGCAGACTAAATAACGTAATCAAGCATAATGAATGATACTAAAGAAGTGTGCGATCTTTGTGGGTTAGTTATCGAAACACCGGGTTTTACATTGAAAACTAAAGAAGGCGATAAAGCGTTTTGCTGCGAAGGATGCAAAGGTATTTATCAATTGTTAAATGAAGATCAGATTTTGCCTGAACCTAATCAGGATTAACTATTCGCCGATTATTTAAATTATTAAGGAAAAATCGATATGAAGCTCGCAGCTAAAGAAGTCGTTAAAGGGTCAATTGTTTCATCTACAGTACATACGGGGAATAAACTGATGAGTAATGTTGCTAAACATCCGGTTCTGGTTTTTGGTTTGGGCGTGGTAGCCGGCTATCTGGTCTATAAATACAGGAAAGAAATAATTTCCAGCACAACTAAAGCCGTAGATGCCGGCAAAGATTTTGTGTTGCAACAAAAAGAAAACCTGGAAGACATAGTCGCAGAAAGCAAGGAATAACAAAGGATTTCATTTAAAGCAGGTTCATTCTTACCGAATGCGTGACTTCATTAACGGGTGCTTTTCCTGTCTGAATAAATACGGGGCACCCGTTTTGTTTTTCCAGAGGCTTACTTAAAGTTATGTCTATCCAAAAAGAATTTGTGCTGCGTTATCGTGTGGACGGGCATGTAAGATTTCAAATACCTGCCCAAATTTGCGATGTTGATGTGGCCAGAGCGGTAACGGACGGGCTTTCCGGAATAGATGGCGTATACCGCGTTAAGCTCTATCGCAGCCAGCGAAAATTATCTATTCGTTTCGACGAAGCCGTTTGCGATTTCAAATCGTTGGCCAGGCAATTGTTTAATTTGCTTGCCGAGCTGGAAAAACAAGGCGGCTTAAATCCAAAACCGGTTGCAAAACCGGTATCGTGGAAAGATAAAGCCAAATCCGGATTAAACAATTTTAAAGCCACGCGCTGGGCCAAGGAAAAATTCGGCGATGCGAAAGAGACCGTACAAGCGGCCAAAATCATCACTAAATTGGGCATGAAAAAGCCCACGGCGTTCATAAAAGACCCGGAAAAAGCCGTTATTGATTTTTTAAACGATATTCTGGTGATCTTTCTTATCCGGCTGCACTGGAACAATATTACCCAGCACTGGTTAGTCAGACCTCTTAAGCATCGTTATGAATGGATGGCTCTATTCTATATGTTCTTTTTGCTGGTTCGCTCACGTAGACAAAAATAGACTCTTCATGAGTCGGTGCATTTCATAGATAAACTCATACAGCTACTTGAGGCTGATGCCAGGAAACCGTTTATTACAAATACGGTTTCCTGATCGAACCGCTACCGGCTGTCGCATTCCTCCGGCATATTTTAAGAACTGTCGTTATATGAATACACAATCTCCCATCCCAAAAAATTTCCAGCTGGTTCATCAATTAAATCGGCGTATCAGGATTGTTTCGCCTATCCTGAAGAACGATCAAGAGCGCTGCTATATCTTCGAAATCCTGCTAAAGAAACGGCCGGAAATTAAAAGGATACGCTCAGTTTACGCGTTGGGTTCTGTCGTTATTCAGTTCGATCACATCCGTTTGCCGAAAAAGAATTTGCTTATCCTGCTGGATGCGGTGCTGGCTAATATTGCCCGGAGACAAGCCGAACAGCAAGAACAACAAAAGAAGGTCTTTGACGGTTCGGTACAGGAAGTAGATCTCGCTGTTGAGGGCATGACCTGCGCATCCTGCGCTTTGCTGATAGAAATGGTGCTAAAGCGCGATCCGCGAATCAAACAGGCCAGCGTCAACTTCGGCACCTCAACCCTGACGGTTCATGGTCAGTTAGCCAAGGATGACGTGAGCGCCAAGGTTGCGACTCTAGGCTATCAAACCTACGCGATGGATACCTTATCCCAACGTAAAAAATTGATCGAAAAAGAGCAGCAAAGGATTGTTGTCGCTAAACGCCGATTTGTTTGGTCTGCAATTTTGAGTTTTCCTGTTGTCGTTGTCGGCATGAGCATGCCGACATCGCGCTGGTTGCACTGGCTACAGTTTGCGCTGACCACGCCGGTGGTGTTCTGGCCGGGCTGGACTTTTTTTGCCAAAGCCTGGCGTTTGGCAAAACAACGAACGGCGAATATGGACTCATTGATTGCATTGGGCGTAGGTTCGGCTTATGGCTATAGCCTGCCTGCATTATTCAGGCGTAGAGGCCATCTCTACTTTGAAGCAGGCGCGGCCATTATTACCTTTGTGTTGTTGGGCCGCTTTTTAGAAGAACGGGCAAAAGGCCAAGCCGGGGAAGCGATACGTAAACTGGTCGATTTGCAACCGCAAACCGCAACACTGATCCGTGACGGCCAGGAAATCATCATTGCGGTTGACGATTGCGCGATAGACGATGTGCTGCTGGTGCGTCCCGGCGAGAAAATCCCGACCGACGGTATCGTCATACAAGGCGTATCGACGGTCGATGAAGCCATGGTGACCGGAGAAAGCTTGCCGATCGTCAAAGACGTCGGCCATCAGGTGATTGGCGGCTGCGTCAACGGCAACGGCGCGTTGCGTATCCGCGTAACAGCGGTGGGCATGGATACCGTATTGGCGGGCATCGTGCATATGGTCGATCAGGCGCAGGCAACCAAGCTGCCTATTCAAAAACAGGTCGATAAAATTTCCGCCGTGTTCGTACCTTCCGTGATGGTGTTGTCGGGCTTGACCATGGCCGGGTGGCTCTTAGCGGGCGCGCCGTTCGGCTTTGCTTTCGGCAACGCAATCACCGTATTGCTGATCGCCTGCCCTTGTGCACTGGGCTTGGCAACTCCCGCTGCCATTATGGTGGGGGCTGGCCAAGCCGCGAGCGAAGGCATTTATATCCGCAACGGAGAAAGTCTGGAAACCGCGGCAAAGCTTAATGTCGTCGTTTTCGACAAAACCGGCACGATTACCGAAGGCAAGCCTAAAGTCACCGACTTGCTTAAATTGTCGCGAATCAGCGCGGAAAAAATAATCCGCCTGGCCGCCTCGGCGGAACATAACTCGGAACATTTCCTGGCCAAGGCTATCGTCGCCTACGCCAGGGAACAAGCTATTGAATTACAGGAATGCGCGCATTTTTATAGTGAAACCGGCCGGGGCATCAAAGCCGGCGTAGACGGCAAGGAACTATTGCTGGGCAACAAGGACTGGCTGTTGGAACAAAACATCGAGGTTGACGGCTTATTGACGGCGGCCGGCGATTTTTCCGAACAGGGCAAAACACCGGTATTCATGGCAATCGACGGCAAGGCGGCGGCGGTATTCGGTATTGCCGACAAGCCAAGACCGCAAGCGATACAAGCCATCCAACACCTGAAAAAACTGGGCATCCATACGCTGATGGTCACTGGCGATACCGAAAAAACCGCTCACTATATCGCCGCCAAAGTCGGAATTGAAACGGTCATTGCCAATGCCAAACCGGAACAAAAACTGGCGATCATTCACCAGTTCCAGCAGCAAGGTAAAAACGTCGGCATGATCGGCGACGGCATTAACGATGCGCCGGCTCTGGCGGCTGCCGATGTCGGATTCGCTATCGGTACCGGTACCGACATTGCGATTGAATCGGCCGATATGACGCTGGTTCACGGCGACATCACTAAAGTGACCGAGGCTATACAGTTAAGCACCGATACCATCAGGATTATCAAGCAAAACCTGTTCTGGGCGTTTGGCTATAACGTTGTCGCGATTCCGGTTGCGGCGATGGGGAACCTGAACCCGATGATAGCCTCGGCCGCGATGGCCTTAAGCTCGGTTTCGGTTATTGTTAACTCATTAAGATTAAATAAAAAATAGGATCGCAATGGATCATTCAATGATGGATCATGGCATGCAGCATGTGGTTGCTGCTGCCGGTGGATTCGACTACGGACTGGCCTTTATGGCCGGCGTATTGGGTAGCGGACACTGCGTCGGAATGTGCGGCGCGCTGGTTTCAGGATGCTTTATGAAGTCAGGCATGAAGCCCGGTGCTTCAAGAAACTATTTTCCGTATTTGGTTTATCAGATTGCCAGAATACTCGTTTACACCCTGGTTGGATTTGCCGCCGCTGCGCTTGGCGTCGTTCTGGTTTCCAGCGGCATGCTGGGTAAAGTTCAAAGCCTGTTGCAAATGTTTGTCGGCTCCGTGGTCATTTTTCTTGCCTTGGGCATACTAGGCTGGATTCCTTTCCAAGGCTCGGTAAAACTGCTGCCGATGACCGTATTGCGCCGAGGTTTTGCTGAGTCGAGAAGCCAAGGCCCTATCCTTGGCGCAACGATTGCCGGATTATTGAACGGCTTGATGCCCTGCCCGTTAACCTTTGCGATGGCGGTTAAAGCGACCTCGGCAACGACTATCATGGAAGGCGGCCTGTTAATGCTGACCTTTGGCGCAGGCACACTGCCAACTATGCTATTCGTCAGCGTGGCGTTCGGCAAAATGAGCGCCCACTTTAGAGGATTAATGTTGAAGTCAGCGGCGCTGATTATGATCGCGATGGGCTGCAACACGATTTACATGGGCCTATCGTTTTATGTGGCGGAAAACTTTCAGCAGCATAACTTCATCCACGACATTAAAAACGAAATCGACGTGGTTATCCTATTTCTGCAACAAATGCTTGAATACTATAGCGGCATGATAAAAAGTATTCAGGGCGATTAGCTAGGGGCGCATCGCGCCCCATTTACAAATACAAAAAATCAGGTTGATTTTAAAACATTCCAACCGGCAACCCATTTCGATAATCAAAATATCTGATATTGCTGCGCCCCATTCCGACTGAGCATGACAACCCCGGTTAACGCTTTGAATGCAAAGCATCGTGATTTTGCTCAGTGACAGAGGGCTCAAACGAACTGACAGGATTGAGTTTTATGAATGGGACAAGGTTTTTCATTATGTTTTTCAACAATCGCGGAAACTGCTCTCGTTCATATCGAAAAATCTTGTTTTGCATAATTGCATAAAAATAGTAAGCAGGCACGGCGATAATCAGACCCCACATGGTGGTTATTAACGATTTGTCGATGGCTGACACCAGCGCTGACATATCTCTTTTACCAACAATGGCAAATTGCTCGAATGTTCCCATAATGCCGACTGTTGTCCCCAGTACACCCAGCAATGGTGCGATAACATAAGCCGTGGATAGAGAAGACAGCGATTGATAAAGTCTATCCATAACATCATCAATGGGCGTGGGATTGACATCGGGATGAATCGACTCACCACGCTCGCCCGCTTCAATGTAAGACAAAATGACTTTTGCCAGCGGTGAAGAATGCAACATCAGACGTTCACGGAACGAATCGAACGCCTGCTGATTGCTTATGCCTTTGGCTTCTTCTATCAGATCCTGCGGCATTACACGAGAAATTCGTAAGTCCAAGAATCTTTGTAAGATAATACCTAAGGTATAAATTGATAGAGGAAGTAGCGCCAACATGGTGATTCCACCCTGAAGGACATACTCGTCAAAATAGTTTTCGCTCATTTCCATAGTTGTTATTTTTAAACGCAAACAAAAGATTAGGACTTACGCAAAATTAGACTTTAAGTGTCGTCAATTCAACCCAAAGTTGGTAAATTTGTCGGCATGAAAACCACTACTGAAAACACCGATGACACATGACACGCCTAGCCTACTGCCAATATCT